>Ga0187864_10000089_pt1 | contig 104221 bp, 96 predicted proteins | sample June2016WEW_11_4_FD_132985 | JGI IMG/M metagenome (GOLD analysis project Ga0187864, IMG submission 132985) | Peatland microbial communities from SPRUCE experiment site at the Marcell Experimental Forest, Minnesota, USA - June2016WEW_11_40 | ecosystem: Environmental > Terrestrial > Soil >... | reverse complement strand
CAGCACGCCGATCTCGCGCGTGCGTTGGGTCACCGAGACCAGCATGATATTGGCCAGCCCCACCCCGCCGATGGCCAGCGTCAGGGTGCCGATGAAGGCCAGGACGATGCGCAGCGCGAGGCCCATGGTGTCGACCAGGCGCATGTACTGGTTGAACACGAAGTAGCGCACGGCCCGCTCGTCGTGGGGCGAGAAGTTGTGGAGACGGGCCAGCGTGTCGCGCACCTGGCCCAGCGCCTCGTCGCGGAAGACGGGATTGGCCGGCGTCCACACCAGGTCGTCGATGTACTTTAAGTCGCGGTAGAGCGAGCCGGTTTCGAAGGGGATGAACACGCACTCGTTGTCCGGCGTGCCGTAGTTGGCGACTTGCGCCTTGGTCTTCAGCACTCCTACGACCGTGAAGCGCAGTCCGTTGATGGTGATTTCTTCGCCTTCGGGCGGGATCTCCCCGAAGAGTAGTTTGGCCGCCTTCGCGCCCAGCACCGCGACACGCAGCTTCTGAGCGTCGTCCTCGGGGCCGATCCAGCGGCCGGCGTCCATCGCCATGTTCCGTATGCGGCCGTAGGAGTAGCTCACCGCGCGGACCATGGTGGTGTCGGTCCGGTAGCCGCGGACCACGGTCATCCCGCCCATCATCATCTCGGGCGAAATCGCCGCCACCATGAGCGCGGATTCGCGCACCACGGCGATGTCGGTGCGTTCCAGGCGGATGCGCCGCCCTGCGCGCTCGCCTCCGGCCTGGGTCGAGGTCTGGCCCCCGAACATCAGGATCAGGTCCTGCCCGATGGTGAGGAAGGCGGTCCGCAAAGCCAAGTGGAAACCGTCGCCGTAGGACCACAGAATGACGAAGCAGGCGACTCCCCAGCCCAGGCTGATCATGGTGAGGATGCTGCGCTGGCGATTGAAGCGCAGCGCCGCGGCGGCCTCGCGAAGGATGGCCTCAACGCTCATAGCGCAGGGCCTCCACGGGCGTGAGCGATGCCCCGCGCCAGGCCGGCCAGAGCGAGGAGAGAATCGCGGTCAGGCCGAGCGCGGCAAAGGCGAGCAGAGTCGTCGAGCCCCGCACCGGCAGGCCGCCGAACATCTCCCGCTTGGGCAGCGAGTTCACCGCGGCGGAGAGGCCGTAGGCGCCGAGCCAGCCGAAGACTCCGCTGATCGTCGCCAGCAGCATGCCCTCCAGCAGAAAATCGATGAGGATTCTGCGCCGCGTGGCGCCGACGGCTTTGCGCAGTCCGATCTCGCGCGTGCGCTCCGTTACCGAGACCAGCATGATGTTCATGACGCCCACGCCGCCGAGCGACAGCGTCACCACGGCGATGGTGCCCAGGAAGGCCGTCATGGAAGTGAACATGCTGTCGGTGAGCTCGGCTTCCTTCACCGTGTCCCAGATGCGGATGGCGCTGTCGTCGTCGGCCTCGAAGTGGTGATTGCGGGCCAGCACGCGGCGCACCTGACGCTCGGCGGCGTCCCAGGTGGCCACTGAAGCGGGGACGTAGACCAGGTCGGTCACGATGCCGGGATGGAAATTGGGGTCCGCGAGCGGGAGGTCGCGCACCATGCTCGAGTACGGAATAAAGACCTTGTCGGTGTCGAGGCCGTTGTAGGAGCTGTTCTGATCCTTGGGCGGCATGTACCCGACTACGCGATAGGGCAGGCCGGCGAGGTAGATGCGGGAGCCCAGGACCCCCGTGTGGTCGCCGAACAACTGCTTGCGGACATTGTCGCCTAAGACCGCCACGCGGGCGGCATCGTCGTTGTCCTGGTCGGCCAGGAAACGCCCGCCGTCGACCGGGATGTTGCGGATCGTGGAATACAGCGGCTCGACGCCGAGCACGGAGAACGTGCCGCTGTTGTAGGGGCTGACCGCGCTGGCGGGGTTGAGCAGCTCGGCCACGATATCCTTGACCAGGAAGCACTCCGTGGCGATGTCGCGCACGTCGTCGTGCGTCAGCCGGATGCGGCGGCCCGCCCGCTGGCCGCCCGGTTGTTTCCCGGTGCGCCCGGCGAAGACCACCACGATGTTGTCGCCAAGCTGCCGGGTCCGGTCGCGCTGGCCGACCTTGAAGCCGTCGCCCATGGCGATAATCAGGACGATGGAGGCGATTCCCCAGGCGATTCCGCCCATGGTCAGCAGGCTGCGCATCTTGTTGCGCAGCAGGCTCGAGACCGCCTGTTCGAGGATCTCCCTGAGGTACGCCATAGGGCGCTACTGGAGCACGACCTGCTGCCCCTCGGTCAGCCCCTGGAGGATCTCCGTGCGGGAGCCGTTGCTGATGCCGATGGTTACGGGCACGCGGCGCTTGCCGGTCTTCTGCTCGGGATCGGGGATTTCGACCGCGGTGGAGCGGTCTTTCTTGTAAACGATGGCGCCTTCGGGGACGGTGAGCACATGCAGGCGCTCTTCGAGCATGATTTCGGCGTTGGCTGTCATGTCGGCCATCAGCTTGCCGGACTCGTTCGAGATGGATACGCGCACCTCGAAGGTGGTCACGTTGTCCTTCTCGACGCCCATGGGCGAGATCTTGGTCACCTTGCCGGTGAAGCGCTGGTTCTTGTAAGACTCGACGGTGATGCGGGCTGGCTGGTTGAAATACACCTTGCCGATGTCGCTTTCGTCCACCTTGCCCTTCACGTAGACTTCGCTCAGGTCGCCCACGGTCATGATGAGGGTGGCGCCGGCGCCCATGACCAGAATCGAGCTCACGGCGTCGCCCACTTCGCGGTCGCGCGACAGCACCACGCCGTCGATGGGGGAGCGAATGGTGGCGTTGCGGACGTCCTCCTCGGCCTGCTCGACTTGCGCGCGCGACTGGTCCACCTGCGCTTGCGCCTTGGTGATGGCGGCGTCCGCCACGCCCAGGTTGCCCTGCGCCTGCATCTGGCGGTTGAGGGCCAGCTCGTAGTTCTTCTCGGCGTCGTCGCGGGCGTTCACCGCGATCAGCTTGTCCGCGAACAACTGGCCGGCGCGCTCCATATCGCGCTTCAGGAAGGGAACGTCGGGACCCTCGGCCTCGATCTTGGTGCGAACGTAGTCGGCGCGCGCGCTCTTGAGGGTGGCGTCGGCCACCCCCAGGGCGGCCTCGGCCTGGCGGAGGCGCGGCAGCAGATCGTTCTGGTCGAGCTCGCAGATGACCTGGCCCTGGTGGACGCGGTCGCTCACGTTGACGGGCAGCTTGAGGATGATCCCGCTGGCCTTGGACTTGATTTCGACCTGGGTGGTGGGCTCGATCTTTCCGGTGGCCACCACGGAGCGCGCCAGATCCATGCGCTCGACGCGCACCAGCTTTTCCGGCTCGATTTTCGCGGGCTCGCGGCCGAGCTTATTAGCGAGGAGGAAAGCAGCCCCGAGCGCCAGCAGGATTAGAACCAGGATCCAGTAGAACGAACTTCTTTTGCGGTTGGCCATGAACCTTCAATCTTAGTACGGCGGCTCGTGGCGGCAAGTTCCCGCAACTCGTCGCTTGTGGGGCCGGAGTTTGCTGCGGTTCCTTAGCCTTCGAGCGAGTACGTGTGCGGCGTAGGGGCGCCGGACTGCAGGTACGCGGTCAGCTTGGAAAGCCGCCGCAACGCCGCCGCGCAACGCGCGCGGTCTGCAATCACGGCGCGGGCGAGCCACTGGTAGAGATCCCTGGCTTCTTCCGCGATGCGGCGGGCCTCGGGCGAGGAAGGGGGCTGGCTACGGAACTCGCGCTCGAGGGCGGCGCAGTACGCCGGAACCAGGCCTCTCGCCTGAGCGTAGGCTTGCGAGGCGACGGCCCGGCGCAACCCGGCGGCAATCTCCCCGATCGTCTGCATGGGCATCAGGCCAGCACGTTCGTAGGCGTGCCGGTGATCGAAGTGGACGTGGCGTCCATCGCCTGGAACAGGCTGCTGACCACCGTGTACTGCTGCTCCATGGAAGAGATCAGCGCGTCGGCGGCGTCCATCTGGTTGATCAGGTTCGTTTGCATCACATTGATCTGCGCCTGCTCGGTCGCGACGCGGTTGTTGTCATTGTTGATCTCGGTCTGGTTGTCGGCGATGGCGTTTGGCAGCGACCCTTGCGTGGGGTCTTCGACCGACGACATGGCGTTGGTGGCGGTCAGGAGGAAGCCGCTGCTGGTGCCATCGCCCAGGAACGAGGCGATCCCGTCCATGTTGCTAAACGCGGCGCTCAGAAACCCCGTGTCGTCGAAGTCCATCTGGAACGTCGTTGGGTCGAAGGTGATCCCCAGGTCCGATAGCGACGAGATCGCGCTTCCGGGCTGGTCGTAGGTGGCGATCTGGTTCAAGGCGTCTTGCAGCTCATAGACTATGTTCTGGCCGCTCAAAGCGCCTCCCGAAGTGCCGCGCTGAGCTTCGACATCGGTCTGCGCCGTGTTATAGGCTGTCACGAAACTCTGAAGCGCGCTGCCGATGGTCTCCGACTGGCGCGTGAGCGTGATCGAGGTCGGCTGGCCGCTCGGCGTCGTGTCCAGCATGGTGACGTCCAGGCCCGGGGCGATCGTCACGGTGCGGGAGGCGCTGGTGGCCACCTCGGTCGATCCGTTTACCTGGTAGCTGGCCAGGCTGCCCCCCACGCCCTGGGTCATCACGGTAGCGCTGACGGGGTTTCCGCTCGAGTTGGTGGTATTGGCGTCCAAGTCGACGGTGGCAGTTCCGAGTTGCGAGTTTTGTAGCGACAGGCGATAGTCGGGCGAGGAAGGGGACCCCAAGTTGACCACGGTCGCCTGCACGCCCGCGGCACTGGAGTTGATGGCGTCGGCCAGGTCGTACAGCGTGTCGCTGGATGGTGTGATCGAATAGGACGACGTTCCCACGTGGAGCGTGTAGTTGGTGGCCGCACTGATGTTCTGGGTGGTGGGATCGGTGACCTTGGTATTCCCGGTGTCGGAACTCATGGCGGTGCTGTAGCCGCCCAGGCTATCCACTTGGATCGAGTAGTTGCCCTGCATGGCGCCGTCGCTTACCGCGGCACTGACCGTGGTCGGGTCCGAGACATCGACGTTGAAGGCGCTGGCGCCCATGGCGGTGGTCACCGCGTCGACCGCGTTGGAGAGATTCGTAAAGTCGGTCTTCAGGGTATTGAGCGCCGTGGTCTGCGAGTTGAGCTGCGTCACCTCGTCGTCGAGCTGGGTGATGGGCAGCGAGGCGATGGCTACGGCCCGGGTGATGACGTTCTGAAAATCCTGCGAGTACAGGCTGGTGCCGGTGAAGGTGAGGGTGTTGGGGCTGGTGGCGTTGCTGGTGCTGCTGCTGCTGTTGTTCCAACGGCCGCTAGCTGTCGCGGCCGCTAGCCGTCGTTATTAGCCCCGCAACAGAGTCAGTACCACCTGCGGAGCCGAATTGGCCTGCACCATGGCCGCGATGGCCGATTGCTGCAGGACTTGCGCCTTGGTGAGGTTCGCCGCTTCGGTCGCCATGTCGGCGTCGCGGACGCGCGATTCGGCGGCCGCGAAGTTCGATTCCTGGGACTCGGCCAGGCTGATGGCGTAATTCAGGGTGTTCTCGGCCTTGCCGACGTTGGCCTGTGCCGAACCGAGCGCGGCCACGGCGTTGGTCACCGCGGCAACGGCGGCGGTTCCACCCTGCTGGCTGGAGATATCGAGCGAGCTGCCGCCGGCCAGCGCCGCGGAGCTGACGGTCTGGCCTTGCGAGCCTACACCGTCCCCGCTGGCCGTGCTTCCGACGCTGACCTGGAAGGACGGGAGCGAGCTGATGAAGTTGATCTTCTCCGTTCCGGTCGAATTGTCCACCACGGCCGTGATCTGCTGGAGCGTCGCGTTGTTGGTCTGCTGCAGCGCCGTGTTGATGGCCGCGACGGCTTGATCGATGCTCTGCCCGTTGCGCGTGGCGCCGGTATTGGCGAGATTGATGGTCGTGGCCTGCGCCTCGCCGGAGGAGTTGTTGGCCGAAACGGTGATGGCCTGGTTGTCGCTGCCGTATTGCAGGGGCGTGAATGTCAGATCGCCGGTCGCCGACGATCCGCCGGCGTTCACGACGTTGCTCTTTGCGACGCTTGCGGTCGAGCCGGCGAATTGCGTGCCGGTCGATCCGAAGCCCATATCGGCGGAAGTGCCATGGGTGGTGCCCGCCGTCAGGCCCAGAACCGCGCGGTTCCCGCCAGAGTGAGCGAGTCCGATGCGCCCGCGGTTCCGTTCGAGACCAGCTTGATGGTGTCCTGGCCGCCGTTGGTGACGACCGACGCCACACCGTTCAAGCCCGCGGTGCCGTTGATGAGGCCCGCGATCGTCGAGGCGGTCTGGTTCCCCGTGAGCCCCGACACGGTGATCGCGTTGCCCCCGTCGATGGCGATCGACAGAGTCTTGCCGCCGGCCATGGCGTATTGGCCGGTGGTGGCAGTGACCGTATTGGTGGCGATGGCGGAGGCGTTGGTCGTGCCGTTGCCGCCCCCAGCCGCGTAGGCGTTGAGCCGGAAGTAGGTCTGGTTGCTCGAGGAGATGGTGACCGTATTGGCGCTGGGGCCGGTGGTGTTCCACGTCGCGGTCAGCCCGGCTGCGCTCAGAACGGCGTTCGAATTGAACTGCTGCTGGAGGTTCGCCACCAGGTCGGCCCCGGTGCGGTTCGTCCCGGTGTAGGTCGTGCCCGTGGTGAAGCCCAAGGGGGTATTGGCTGTCCCGTTCAGAATCTGAACGCTGGCGCCCTGGCCCAGGGCCGTGGTCTGGATCTGGATCTGGTTGTCCGAGGTGACCGAAGCCGTCGCGGCCACGCCCGCCCCGTTCAGCGCCGTCTGGATGTTGCCGGCGATGGTGCTGAGCGAAATGTTATCGGTGGCCGCGGCCCCCTGGTAAGTGGTGTTCAGGTCGCCCGTCAAGCCGAGAGTGGTGGCCGCCGAGTTGGCTGGCGCCGTGATCCGGATCGAGGAGCCCAGGCCGTTGGTCGTCGAAGCGAGGACCAGGTGGTTGGCGCCGTTCAACGTGGCGACCACTCCCCCCAGTTGGGTGTTTATGTCGGTAATAAGCTGAGAGCCGGCGACGGCGGCGCCCGTAGTGAGGCTGACGGTGGTCGTCGCGCCGCCATCCAGCGTGACGTTCAACTGGTTGTTTCCAGCCGTGCCACTGTGCAGAGTAGTATCGAGACCAAGCAGGGTGGTGGCGTCCCCCTTTCCGAGGCCGCTCGAGCCGCCTACGCCGATCTGGATGCTCGAGTTGCCGCCGGTGGAGGCCGACGTGATCACGAGCTGGTTGGAGACGAACGAGGCCGTCGCCTTCCCGCCCAACTGGCCGGTGATTTCGCCCGCTATGGTCGCCTGGGATTGCCCGGCGGCTGCGACCAGGTTGATGGTCTGGGCGGTCCCGCCGTCTATGCTCACCGTGAACTGGTTGGCGGTGCTGGTGTCGAGGGAGCCCGCCACCGTGCTGCCGGTCTCCACACCGCTCGTGGCGGCCGCGATGTTGAACGTGTTCACCCCAGCCGCTCCGAAGTTCACCGTCCCGGCTGCCGCCGTGCCGCTGGTCGCGGCAACTCCGTTACTGAGGGTGGTATTGACCACCGTGCCGTTCACCGCGAGGCTCAACATGTTGTTGGCGGCGGTGATGGTGTCCGTGGCGTTGCCGGCTCCGGCGCTGGTCGCCGTGGCGGCCACGGCGTTGGCGGCGGCCAGGTTGGCGGTCACGGTGGGCGATGCCGCTCCGTTGATCGAGAATTGCAGCACGCTTTGGCCCGCGTCGTTTGCGGTATTCGGGGCGTAAGTTGCCCCGGCCGTGAGCGTGGCGTAGTCGAAGGCCGAGTTTGCGCCCGCTTGGAACGAACCGAACCCCAGGGCGTCCCCCGCATCGCCGGTCACGGCGACGTTGAACGTCTGGCCGCGCGAGTCGCTGAAGGTCAGTTTCGTTCCGCTGGCCGCGGGCGTGGCCAGGCTGATGCCCGTTCCCGCCAGCGCGGTGGCCATCTGCGTCTGCAAGTCGCTGACCGCCGAGGCGACCGTGCTGTCGCTCGCACTCAGGGTGATGTTCACCGGTGCGGCCAGGCCGGCGCCCGTGAACTGGACCGTGATATTGCCCGGGTTCGTGACGGTATTGGCCATCGTCACGTTTTCTCCGCCGGCGACCGTCGCGGTCATGTTCGCCGCTTGCGGCTGGCCGGCGACCGCGAAGTTGCCCAGCAGGGCGTTCGAGACCGCGTCCCCGGCTTGCACCTGGAAGGCCGTGGTGCTCGAGGAGAATGCGAGTTGCTCCTTGCCGCTGCTGTCCGTGTTGATGGAGGCCGTGATGTTGGCGGCCTGTAATGCCTGGGCTGCCGGCGTAGCCTCGTTGCCCGCGTTCTGGATGGCGTCGTTGATGGCCGCCACCAGAGTGCTGGTGTTGCTCACGCTCGAGGTGTTGACGGCCACCTTCACCGCATTCGCGCCCGAGAAACCGGGACCCGAGATGTAGAAATCCGTCTCGCCGGCGACCGGGGTGGTGTTATGGGCCAAAATGTCCGCCACGCTGGTGGTCGCCGCACTGTCTCCGATGTCGGTGTTGGCCGCGCCCACGGCCTCCATGCCCGTCAGACCCAGGCTCTTGGCGTCCACGGTCGCGCCCGACAGATTCAACTGCACGCTGGAGTTCTGGGCCGCCGTCTTCGTCCCTTGCGCGACGCCGCCGCCGATGTACACCGAGAGACTCTTGGCGAACTCGCCGCCCTGGTCCAGGCCGATGGACTGCGCCTGCCGGTTGATTTCCGTCACCAGGCCCTGGAACTCGCTGTTCAGCACGTTGCGGTCGCCGGTGAAGGTGCCGCTGGCCGATTGCGTGGCCAGGGTCTGCAGGCGGTCCAGAATCTGGCCAATGTTGTTCTCGCCGCCGTCGACGATCTGCAGGGTGCTGATGCCGTCGTTGGCGTTCGCAATCCCCTGAGTGAGCTGGGCTTCCTGGTCGCGATAGCCGTTGGCTACCGCCAAGCCCGCCGGGTCGTCGCCGGAAGAGTTGATACGATAGCCCGGAGTCAACTCCTCAATCGTCTTGCTCTGGAAGTTCGTGTCGGTGTTGAGGTTGTTCTGGGCCATAAGGGAGGTAACGTTGGTTTGAACGGAGAGCATCGTAAATTCCTTTTCGGTTGATTGCCAGCTTCAGTACCGGTCAGGTTCTCCTTGGATTCGGATACCTGAAAGCAACTTCACTGCCTCTCATCGGCAGGCGGCACGGTACCTTGAATTCCGCTTTCCGAGACCCGCGACACCAGCCTGGCCAGCGTGCCCTCCAGCCTGGACTCGGCCGCCGCACGGTTCTGATCCCGCACCAGCTTCACTTCTTTGGCTACCACCGGCACGTCGCGCGGCGCCTGGATTCCGATCTTGACCCGCGTGCGTCCGATGTGCGCCAGGTGGATCTCGATGTCTTCTCCGATCAGGATCGATTCCCCGGCCCGGCGTTTCATCATGAGCATACCGGCGCCTCGGCCAGCTCGATCCGATGCCGGTGCGAGTATTCGGTCCCCACCAGGATGGCCTGCACCGCGCGCCGCGCCGGGACGTTGATCACGATGGGCGCCAGTAGATTCGCCGTGAGCTCGTCCGGGCCGATATGTACCAGTGCCAGGCACGTCAGTTCCCGGCCGATTAGCGGCTGCCGGCCGCCCGGCAGCCGCACGATCTCCAGCTCTTCGGCGGAGATCCGGAGCTGGTAGTCGGGACGGACGGTCCGGACGTGCACCGCCGGGAAGCACAGGGTGGGAGTGGCCAGGCTCTGCAGAAAGACCAACGGATCGAGAGCGCGTTGCTCGATCAAAACGAATTGCCGTTCCTGCTCGAAACCGGGAATGCCGGCTGGGAAGTCGAGGACGGAGTCTTCACAATAATCGAGTGAGCCCCAGTACTTGGTTTCACAGTTCGCCATGTTGCGGATTGCCTCGTCCCTCTATTCGGCGGAACAGGGACGGCGCTGTAGTGGGACGGGCGCCCGCAAACGCCTTAGCAGGGCGTCAGAGACTCCAGCTCTGGCCGCTGTAATCGCCGCTGTAGCCGCTGCCGTATCCGCTCCCGTAAGTGGTTGCGTATTCGGCCACCGGCCCGGGCGCCGGCGCGGCAATCGTCTCGGGCTCGCCCGCCGGGATCGTCGCGGCCGGCGCCGTCTCGGCGGCGCCGCACTGATCCCAAGCCTCGAGCAGCGTCCTAAGAAGCTGCACCACCTCGGCCAGCGGTCCGTCCGCCTGATCGAGGTTGCCCCGTATCAACCGCCGCTGCATGTAGTCATATAGCGCGAGGAGTCTTTGGCTCAGGCGCGGATCGGCATCCTTGTTTACGGAATGCATCAGCTCGACGATGATCCTGCCGGCTTTGGTGAGCTGGGCCGAACGCGCCGCAATGTCGCGCTCGCGCAGGTGCTGCCGGGCTTTTTCTACCGCCTCGATAGCGCCGCGGTAAAGCATCCGCACCAGCTCGACAGGGTCGGCCGAAAGAACGCTGCTCTCGAAGTAGGTCGCGATTCCGTCGAACATGTTTCCCTCGACCTACTCATCGGACGACCGCCGCGGTCCGTGAGGAACCGGCGGGCTACAAATCCCGCCGCGAGAACCGGCGGATCGCCAGCGCCAGGGCCGCCGCCAGATACAGGCCGGCGTAGACCACCATTCCCCCGCTGGGGACCGAGCCGATGCTGAAAGGCCCGCGGCCAAAGCCGCCGATGACCGGGCCCTGCAACTCGAAGGCGGCGCGCCGCCACAGGGACTCGCTGGGCATCGCGACGCTCGCCAGCACGCCCAGATTCATGGCGGTCTGGCTGTGCGCCAGCCAGCCGAATTCCTCCACCCAGCCGCCCAGGAACGCCAGGATGTGCAGGCCGAAGACCGTTACGCCCGTGGCCAGCGTCGACAAACTGGCTCCGGCGCGGAACGTGACTGCCAGCAGCAGCATGCTCTCCAGCCACATCAGACCGATCGCCTCGGGAACGTGTGCCGGCGTGTGCCCCCCGATCAGCCGCACTTCCGCCAGCATCCCGCCCGCCAGGAACGCTAAATAGGCCGTTAGCATGGCCGCGAAACCGAGCCATTTTCCGAGGATGACATCCCAGCGCCGTATGGGCTTGGTGACCACGGCCTGGATGACGCCGGAATTGATTTCGCCGGCAATCGTATCGGCCGAAGTCAGGATCGTGATTACAGCCAGCAGCCAGTTCACCACGTACATGCCCATGGCGAACAGCACGATGACCGCCTGGCGCCGGAAGAGCAGCTGGCGGCTGGCGGCCGCCGGCAGGCTTTCGAGCACCTTGTGCAGGCCGAAGCCGTACAGCAAAAGGTACGCGGCGCCGACCGCCATCGCCGCGGCGACCACCCTGCGGCGAACCGCCTCGCGGCAGGTGAGCCCGGCCATCACCGCAACGCCCCTCACAGGCCCCCCTCGGTTCCCACAATGCGCAGGAACATCTCCTCCAGCGAGGCCTGCCGCGAGTGGAGCGAATAGATGCGCGCGCCGCTCGCCACCAGGTACGTGACCACCTCCGGCACGGAATCTTCGGCGCGGACTTCCATCGTCAGCGAATCGCCCTCCAGGCGCACCGAACCAGCCCACTGTTCGAGGCCGGCCAGCGCTTCGGTCCCAAGGTCCTTCACGCGGGCCACGATCGAACGCTCCTCCACTCCCAGCTTCTTCAAGTCGCAGGTTTCGAGCACTTCGCCGTGTTTGATGAAAGCCACGCGGTCGCAGGTGACCTCGACCTCGGAGAGCAGATGCGAGTTCAGGAACACGGCGGCGCCGCGGTCGCGCTCGGCGCGGATGATGTCGCGCACCAAGAGGCGCCCGGCGGGGTCAAGGCCGCTGGTGGGCTCATCGAGGAAAATCAACTCGGGATCGTTCAGCAGCGCCTGCACCAGGCCGATCCGTTGCAGCATTCCTTTCGAGTAGTCACGCAGGCGCTTGCGGCCGTGATCGGCCAGGCCGGCCAGCGCCAGCAGTTCCGGCCCGCGCCGGCGCCGCCGAGCCCCGGGCATCCCGTACAGCCGGCCGTGAAAATCGAGAAACTCCTCGCCGCTCAGCCAGTCGTGAAAGCGGAAATGCTCCGGGAGAAAGCCGACGCGCGCGCGCACATTCCGGTCGCCCAACGGGCGGCCCAGCAGAACGGCCTGGCCTGCGGTTGGCGCGACGAGGCCCAGCAGCATCTTGACCGAAGTGCTCTTCCCGGCGCCGTTCGGGCCGAGGAACCCGAAGACCTCCCCTCGGCCGACCTGGAGCGTCAGACCGCGAACGGCCACCTTCTTGCCGAAGGTTTTCCGCAGGTTCGCGGTTTCGATGGCTGCGCCTGACATGAGCCGAGATTACCGCAGCGAAGCGGCCAGCGGCTGCGCCAGCGCCGGATTGCCGAAGCCGCCCACCGAGTACATGATCCCATTGTGAACCCACAGCAGCCCGTAAGCCGGCGGCAGCTTCGTGACGCGGTTACGCGAACCCTCCCCGAGGCGTGCCACCACCTGGCGGTCCGGCAGCCCCGTAATCATAAGCCCCTGGACGCCATCCACGGCGACCGTCTCGAAGGTCGCGGCGTTGCGGGGGATGGGAACCGCGATGGTTGACGTCCAATCGACGGTCTGGCTGAACAGGTGCGCCTGCTCGGGAGTCATGCCGGCCAGTTGCAGCCCGAACTCCGCCACGCCGGTCAGATCGAGCTCGGGCGTAGTCACCACCGTCGGAACGGGCACCTGGGAGACGACTACGCAGTCGTCGTAAGGTCCGTGGGTGGGCTCGTGCAGATTCTCGACCGGGCAGTTGCCGTAGCGGGCGACCACGTTTGCCGGAACGTCGACTGCAACTTGCGCGCCATTCAACTCGGGCGGGAACTGGAGGTCGGCGCGCCCAGCCACGGAGAGCAGGGTGTTGAGCCGCTGCTGGCTCGCCGTGAACTGAAAGGCGCTCTCGGTGTTCACGGTAAGCTGCGGGGCATCGGTGCGCAGCTCCGGCAGCCGCACGGCCATCGAGGCCAGCCGGGCAGCCTCCTCACGGTCCGCCACCGCCAGCCTCCGGCTTTCCTTGGTCTTGATGACGCTATCGGCCAGCAGCTGCTGGAGCATCTCGCCCTTGCCCTCGGCGATGAAATCGCGTTCCATGGGGACGGCTACCACCGCCTTGATCCGTAGCATGCCAAGGAGCTTCTGCGCGACGGCGCGGCCGGGCGGGGAAACGAGCAACGCCGCCGCCAGCGCGGCCGCGGCAATGGCGCCCCAGGCGGGCGTGAGCCGGGGTATCCAGAAGGGCCTCGCAGGTGGCGCGGCGTCCAGGCGGCGGTCGAGATCCGCGAACGCGCGGCGCGGGTCGGCGGGCTCCTCCGCGGGCGCCAGCTCGGAGAGAAGCGCTCCGGCTCGCTCGGCTCTTTGGGCGACCGCCTGGGCGCGCTCGCGGCAGCCCTCGCAATCCTTCAGGTGGGCGTCCACCCGCGCCAGTTCGGTCTCGTTCAGCTCGCCATCCAGTTTGGCGCGCAGTGTTCCATCAGGAACGCACATTGAGTCCTCCTTCGATCCGCCGGTACGCTTTCTCGAACGCCGCCTCGGCGCGGGCCAGCCGCTGCCCGACTGAGCCGGACCTGACGCCCACGGCTTCCGCCAGCTCTTTGTACGAAAGGCCGCTGGCCCGCAGCGTGAGGATCTGGGCCTGAGCCGGTTTGAGGCTGGACAGAGCCGCGCGCACGTTCTTCACTCGCTCTGCGCGCAACACATCCTCGAGCGGGCCAGCCGCCGCAGACGCCTCCGCCAGCCGCTCACCGGCTTCGGGATCGCGCTGCCGGCGCCGGTTGGCCGCGCGCAGGGCGTCGATGCCCAGCCGGCTCGCGGTACGGTAAAGCCATCCGCCCAAGTTCTGGTACCGGTCCAAATCCGACGGCTGTCGGTACAGCTTGAGGAAGGCGTCGCTGGCGATTTCTTCGGCCTGCGCTCGGTCGCCCAAGAGGCGCTGGATAACTGCGACCGTGCGCGCGTAGTGCTCGATAAAGACAGCCTCGAAGTCGGCCGCTGTCCACCCCGCCCGCTCGCCGCCCAGCGCGCTCATTCCCGCCCGCATCGTCGCCTCACCAGCGTACTCCATCATGGGTCTCCGTTCCCGGCCTCTGAAAGGAGAACGAGCGGGGCGGGGAATTTGTGACAGGAAAGCCAGCATCCGGCTGGGCCCCAGATCTGCTCGGACCAGGTGGTGAACGAATTGCACGCCAAACGGCAAAAGGCCAGTTCGTCTAACTAAGCCGACCAGTGGGCCTGCCGCCGAGGTTCGGCATTTCCTGCGTGCAGGGACGGCAGGATTTGCACGCGGCTACCTGTGGAGCCTCTGGTCGTCACCTTGTGGTCGCTCACATTCAGCTTTGGTCCTCAATCTGCACTGCAAGCAGATGGAGAAGAGGTGACAAATGTCGACCCTATTAATCCTGCTTCTGATAGTGCTGCTACTTGGTGGCGGGGGGTGGGGATACTCTCGCTGGCGCACCTAGCGCCCACTGGCCCCTTGGCTTCGCCCGAGCTCCGCCCCAGCGGCGGTGCCGGGGCTGCCCAAGAAGACCTCGTACGGGATTCGAAGGGAGATCATGAGAATAGCGGCACTAGGCATGACAGAGATGACCTTAGCCATCGCTCTCGTGGCGGTCCTCGTCGCAGCCCTCGCCGCGTTCGCTTGGCGCCGAAAACGCCGGACTGCAAGACTGCGGACTCAGTTCGGTGGCGCTGAATATGCACGGGCCGTGCAAGACGGTGGCGACCGGCGGCATGCGGAGGCCGCGCTCGAAGAGCGCACCGAACGAGTCGAGGGGCTTCGCATCCGGCCCCTCGCGGCAAGCGATCGTGCACGCTTTGTGCACTCCTGGCGCGAGGTCCAGGCGCGCTTCGTTGACGGCCCCGGCGGTGCGGTGATGGCAGCGGACCAACTGCTGGGTGATGTGATGTCCACGCGTGGCTATCCGCTCAGCAACTTCGATCAGCGCGCGGCGGATATCTCCGTGGATCATCCGCTGGTTCTGGGAAACTACCGAACCGCTCACGAAATCGCGATCCGGCAGACGCGGGGGCAGGCCGGCACGGAAGACCTGCGCCAGGCAATGATCCACTTCCGGACGCTTTTCGAGGAACTCGTCGGCAAGCCGGAGATGCTCCTGACCAAGGCCGCATCGTGACGTGTCGGGCCTCGGCCCGAGAGTAAGAAAGGCACTCCTATGTCCTTCGGGATTTACATTGCCGGCTTCTTGATATTAATTGGTGGGCTGATCTATGGAGCCGTGATACTGCATGTTCCTTCGCATTGGATCGCCGTGGGCGCAATCGTACTCGTGGGCCTCGCGATTCTGAAGGGCGTCCAAGCCACGCGGGGAAAAGATCCGTCGTAGCAAGACGGGTGGCACGGCCCTGCCGCGACTTGAGCAGCTTGCGTTCGGAAGCAGCCGGCAGCCATCGGCACAGAGTGGCGGCGACAGGCTGGCGCCCGTTCCCCATTCCGGCTCTCAAACTCGCTATACTACTCAGCCATGTCGATCCTGACTGGCTGCTTGATCGGATTCGCCGCCTGGTTCGTCGTGCGCTTCCTCCTTATGGGAGTCTACACGGTGGACCAGAACGAACGGGCGCTTAAGACGGCGTTTGGGCGCGCGGAGCGCGTTCCTGGCGGCAAGACCACTCTCGACCTCCCCATCGCCGAGCAACTGCTGCCCGAGGAGAGGCCGCGCTACAGCTACCCGCAAGTCCGGGTCATCCGGCCGGGCGGGCCGTATTTCAAGATGCCCTGGGAGAAGGTCTTCAAGGTTTCGATCGCCACCGAAACCATGAACATGGCGGTCGATCTGGAGACGCCCCAGGCCAACTCCGGCGGCACCATTCTGGAGGCGGTCACCAAGGACCAGCTCAACACCGGCCTGACCGGCCAGATCCGCTATTGTGTCGCTGAGAGCAATCTGTACGCGTTTCTCTTCGGCATCAAGCGGCCGGTCGTTCACGTGATGGGCTATTTCGTATCGGTGCTGCGGCAGAGGATCGCCAACTTCGAGGCCAAGCCCGTGGTTGCCGCGGCTGCCGCCCCGGCCGGCGCGTCCCCGACGCTTCTCGGCGCCGACGCGGCCGGCGTCTCCATCAACGACCTGCGCAAGAACCTGCGCGACTTGAACGACTACATGGATGCCGAATGCCGGGCGACGGCGGCGCGCTACGGCGTGACGCTCGACGCCTCGCTGATCACAGGAATCGATCCCCCGCCCGAGGTGGAATCGGCGCTGGCGGCCATCAATACCGCGCACAACCAGGTCTCGAGCGATATCAGCCTGGCGCAGGCCGCCGCCGACCAGAAGATCGTGCAGTCGCGCCGCGCGGTCGAGATCGAGACGCTGCGGGCGCAGGCCGAAGTCGCGCCGCTGCGAAAGATGGCCGAGGAGCTGAGCGGACTCAAACAGCGCGGGGCGGGCGCGCTCGGCACCTATGTGCGCAACGTGCGCCTGGCTCTCTACGCCAAGGCCCAGCAGGTCTTTCTGGAGGTGAAGCAATGAGCACCGACTGGTTGATCGCAATCGGGGTGGCGTTCCTGGCGCCCTTCCTTCTGGAGCCGCTGCTGCTCGGACTGACGCGCGTCTTCGGCCTCTACACCACCGTGCAGGAACGCACGTGCAAGGTTTACGTGCTTTTCGGGAAGGTCATCGGCATGTTGGACGAGCCGGGACTCCACTTCCTGCCGCAGAAGCTGGGGGCCGCGGCCTTCATTGTCCATTTCCTCGGCACCTGCTACACGCTGGACCTGCGTCTGGACCAGGAGTATCTGCGCAGCGAGCCGGTGAACTCCGAAGAGGGCGCCCCCATGGGCATCGGCATCTGGTATGAGATGCAGGTGAGCGACCCGGTGTCGTTCCTGTTCAAGAACGCCGATCCGCGCGGCTCGCTGCGGGCCAACGTCCGCAACGCGGCGGTCCGCTGCCTCAGCAACATGCCGCTCGCCGAGATGCTCGAGACGCGCCACAAGATGAGCCAGACCGTCCGCACGGAGGTCTCCGAGAAGTCCGAGGCCTGGGGTTACACGCTGGGTTCGGTTTACATCCGCAAAGTTCATTTCCGAGACGAGGGAATGATCAAGCAGATCGAGGAGAAGGTGGTGAACCGGCTGCGCCAGGTGACTTCGGCCATCAAGCAGGACGGCGCCAACCAGGTGAGCGTCATCACCAGCTCGGCGGAGCGCGAGGCCGCGGTCGAGTTCGCGAAGGCGGCCGGGATCCGGCCCAACATGATCGGCACGGCGCTGGCCGAGATCGCGGCCGATCCCGACGTGGCCGGCGCGCTGTTCGATATCCTCGAGAGCCAGAAACTGCTTGATAGCGGCGCGCGGCTGACCCTGCTGCCCCGGGGGTCGGGCGGCCCGCTGCTCGATCTGCTGGCCGCAAGAGCACAGGAGACGCCACCCGTTGCGTAGTTGCGGCAGTCTTTGTGGCGCACGCACTCCTGCGTGCCGCGTCGAGACTCATCTCGACGCCGGGTGTCGGCACGAGTGCCGACACGGCAGGCTGAAGCCTGCGCCACGTGGTTGCGAATCGCACTAGAAGCCCCGGAGCACAGTTGAAGAAGCTCGAACGCTATTTTGAATTCCAGGAACTCGGCACCAACTGGCGAACCGAGATCCTCGCCGGGTTGACCACGTTCCTGACGATGGCCTACATCGTCTTCGTCAACCCGGCGGTCCTGCACGATGCGGGGATGCCGCTGGCGGCGGTGACGGCGGCCACCTGCGTCTCGGCCGCCTTCGCCAGCCTGCTGATGGGAGTCTTCGCCCGCTACCCCATCGCGCTAGCGCCCGGAATGGGTATCAACGCTTATTTCGCCTACACGGTGGTGAAGGGCATGGGCATTCCCTGGCAGACGGCGCTGGGCGCGGTGTTCCTCTCGGGCATCGCCTTCCTGCTGCTGACGGCGTTCGGCATCCGTCAACTGATCATCGCCGCGATCCCGCAGGAACTGTACGCCGCGGTGGCGGCCGGCATCGGCCTGTTCATCGCGCTCATCGGGTTCCGCAATTCCGGCATCATCACTGCCAACCCGCAGACTACCGTCGCCCTGGGCAATCTGAGGGCGCCGGAGACGCTGCTGGCGATCTTCGGCCTGGTGCTGACCGGCGGGCTGATGGCCCGGGGCATCAAGGCGGCGATGCTGATCGGCATCGTGGGGACGACCGCCGTGGGGGCGGCTTTCGGGATGGTGCACTGGCATCCGCAGACCCTGCACTGGTCGGATCTCAGCGCCACCGCGTTCAAGCTCGATGTGCGCGCGGCGCTCCGGCTGGGATTCCTGGAGGTCGTGTTCGTGTTTCTGTTCGTGGACCTGTTCGACAACATCGGCACGCTGATCGGGGTGACCAAGAAAGCCGGCCTGATCGACCGGCAGGGCCGCATCCCGCGTATCGACCGGATCCTGTTTACGGACGCCACGGCGACGGTGGCGGGCTCGCTTACCGGCACGTCGACCGTGGTGAGCTACATCGAGAGCGCAGCCGGGATCACCGCGGGCGGGCGCAGCGGGGTTACGGCGGTGGTGGTGGGCCTGCTGTTCCTGGCGGCGCTGTTCGTTACGCCGCTGGCCGGCATCATTCCGGCTGCGGCCACGGCGCCGGCCCTGATCATCGTCGGCAGCCTGATGGTGTCGGCGGTGTCCGAGATCCCCTGGTCCGATCCCGTTCTGGCCTTGCCGGCGTTCCTGACGCTAGCGGCGATTCCGCTCACGGCGTCGATCGCCAACGGGATTGCGTTCGGGTTCATTACGTTTACGCTGCTCAAGGTGATTCGCGGCGAGTACCGCAGCGTGAGCTGGCTGGTCTACCTGCTCACGGCGCTGTTCATCGCGCGGTTCGTGTACCTGGCGAATGGGTGAATCGGGACCAACCCGCCGGAGGCCGGCTTGTGAGAAGATCAGAGGTTCTTTGCGGCTTTCTGGCCGGCCAAGCGTGAGCGGGGCGATCCCGCTGTGCTCCGCGGCGCTGGCCGGCCAGATTCAACTCCACCGCTTGGGTGGTATTCTTGCAGGTTTGCTATGGCGTACGATCAGGCGCCGCTCGACACGAACCTGAAGTACCGCCACGGACGCCCGCCGACGATCCGGCCCTCCTCCGCAGACGAACCATGCGAGCGGTTTGAAATCGCGGTCCGCCAAAAGATGACGGCTGGCGCGTTCGCTTCGAGGACCCTGACCAGCCACTCGCCGGGACGTTCATTCCAGAGGAGCGTCGCCATTCTCTGCCCGAAGCCGCGCCTCCGAAATCTGCGGATGACAAAAAACTCGCGGACGTCATAGGCGCTTATGCCGCCGAGCCACTCAGCCGCCGGTCCGACCAGGGCAAAACCTGCGATCGAGGCGCCGGCCTTCGCCAGATACGCGTCGTAGCCGTTCTCCCACACCGAGGCTGTGTCGTAAGAGTAGCTTCCGTCGGCCTTGGTGTCGATCTCAAACCACTCTGCCATGTCGTGAATGTAGTGCTCGAACAGATTGCGCAGCAGAACATCCGACTCGGGCCCGATCTTCGATATCAAGAGACTAGGCGGCGACATAAGGAACGAGCGCTCGATCCGCGCACCTTCAACGTCCATCTCAGATCGTCATGGCGGTAAACCCGCCGTCCACCCGGATGATGGCGCCGGTGACGAAGGACGCGGCCCGCTCGGAAGCCAGCCACACCGCGGCGCCCACCATTTCCGCGGGCTCGCCGAAGCGGTCCGCGGGCGTGTGCGCCATGATCTTGGCGACGCGCTCCGGGGTGAGCACCTTGCGGTTCTGCTCGGCGGGGATGAAACCCGGCGCGATGGCGTTCACGCGCACCTTGTGCGGCGCCAGCTCGCGCGCCAGGAACTGCGTCAACTGGTTGACGCCACCCTTGGTGATGCTGTACGTGAACACCTTCGACAGCGGCGGGCTCGAGGAGGCCGAGGAAATGTTGATGATGGAGCCGCCGCGCCCCGCATCCACCATGCTCTTGCCGAACACCTGGCAGGCCAGGAACATGCTTTTCAAGTTCACATCGAGGATACGCTGCCATTCCTCTTCGGTGATTTCGAAAAACGGCGTGGCGGAGTTGATCCCGGCCGCGTTGAGCAGGATGTCCGCGGCGCCGAATTCCTGGAGAACGATCTCGAGCGCGCGGCTGAGATCGGCCTTGCGCGTCGCGTCGCAGCCGACGCCGATGGCGCGGCGGCCGAGCGCGCGGATTTGAGCGGCGCGGGCCTCCGCCTGCGCGGCGTTGAGGTCCAGGATGGCGACGCCGGCGCCCGCTTCGGCGAATCCGGTCGCCATCGCCCCGGCCAGCACTCCGCCTCCGCCGATCACCACCGCCGTCTTGCCGTCGAGCGAAAACAGTTCGTTTGCCATAGCGCTTACCGTTTTACCATGGGAACGTATGTGGCTTGCTCTGGCGCTCTCTACCCTGCTCGTTCGCCCCGCTGTGGTCTTGGAACCAGTGGCGAACATGTACTCGAAGCCCGACGCGCTGGCCGACGTGGTCTCGCAGGCCATCTATGGCACGCCGGTCCGCATCCTGGAAGAGCAGAAGGGCTGGGCCAGGGTGCAGACGCCAGACGAATACACCGGCTGGATGCCGATGGCCTCTCTCCGTGAGTTGCGCGACGGCGCGACGGGCTACGCCGCGGCAGGCCGCGTGGCGCGCGTCGAGAGCTTGTTTGCGAACCTCTACCGCGAACCGGACGTGACCCGCCACGAGCCTCTGTTCACCGTGCCTTTCGAGACGCGCCTGGAGGTGACCGCCGAGCCCAAAGACGACGACGGGCGCTGGATTCGCGTAGCACTGCCGGACGGCCAACTGGCGTGGCTCGCGCGCGGCGACGTGACCTTCGAGCCCCCGCATATCGCCGCCGCCGACCTCGTTGCCTTCAGCCGCCGCTTTCTGGGCCTGCCCTACCTATGGGGCGGCACCTCCACGTTCGGGTACGACTGTTCCGGCTTCGTCCAGATGCTGTACCGCCGCCTAGGCGTGCTGTTGCCGCGCGACGCGCAGCCGCAAGCGGATTGGAAAGGCCTCGCGCCCGCCGAACCCAAGGACTTGCGGCCGGGCGACTTGCTCTACTTCGGCAGTTCGGACCGCCACATCACGCACACCGGGATGTTCCTCGGCGGCGGCGAGTTCATCAGCGCCACGGTCCACGAACATCCGGTGGTGCGTATTGATCGGCTCGACGATCCCTTCTGGGCCAAGCTGTTCGTCGCCGCGAGGAGGCTGAAATGAATCGCCGCAACTGGATGAAGACCGCGCTGGCCCTGCCCGCCGCGATGCGCGCCGCCCCCGTGGCAGGGCCGGCCAAGATCGAAGCGCGTGTCGCCCGCCTGCTGCTGAAGCACACCTGGACGACCGCCATGTCCTCGAGCCAGTACCGCGAGGTGCTCCAGCTCGATTACACCCGTGACGGCGTGACCGGCGTGGGCGAAGGCGCGCCCATCTTGCGCTATCAGGAGAACGCCCGCTCCGCGCTGGCAGCGGTGAACGGCCTCTTCGACTACCTGGCGACCGCGAACCCGTGGGAGTTCGCTAAGGTGATGGCCGAGGTCTCGCGGCGCATGGAGGGCCAGTACGCCGCCAAGGCCGCCATCGACATCGCGCTCATGGATTGGGTCGGCCAGAAGCTCGGCATCCCGCTCTACCGCTACTTCGGCCTGGACCCGCGCGACGCGCCGGTGACCACCTTCTCGATCGGCATCGACACGCCCGAGATCACGCGCCAGAAGGTGCGCGAGGCGGCGGCGTATCCGGTGCTGAAGATCAAGGTCGGCCTGGCGACCGACGAGGCGACGATAGCGGCCGTGCGCAGCGTCACCAAAAAGCCGCTGCGCGTGGATGCCAACGAGGGCTGGACGAACAAGGAGGAAGTCGTTCGCAAGATCAACTGGCTCGAGACCCAGGGCGTCGAGTTCGTCGAGCAGCCGATGCCCGCGGCGATGCTGGAAGAGACGCGCTGGGTGCGCCAGCGCATCCACCTGCCGCTCATCGCGGACGAAGCCTGCGAGCGCCCGGCGGACGTGGCGAAATGCGCGGGCACTTACGACGGCATCAACGTCAAGCTGGACAAGTGCGGTGGCATCCTCGAAGCCTACAAGATGATCCAGGTAGCCAAGGCGCTGGGGATGAAGACGATGCTGGGCTGCATGATTTCGAGTTCGATCTCGGTGACCGCCGCGGCGCACCTCTCGCCGCTGGTCGACTACGCCGACCTCGACGGCAATCTGCTCATCTCGAACGACGCCCACACCGGCGTCCGGGTCGAGAACGGCAAGCTGATCTTGCCGGACGGGCCGGGGTTGGGACTGAGGAAGGGGTAGACTACGCGTATGGGCCACGCCCTTCTTCTTTGCCTCTTGCAGATGGCAGCATCGAGTCAGCAGATGCCCCTAGCAACGGTTCCGGTGGCCGGAACGGTCGTGTTGCGGGTCGTAATCGGGCCAGACGGAGTTCCGTCGGACCCGGAAGTGATCAAGTCCTCTACGCCCTCCGCTGACAAGAGCGCGGTGGAATCAGTTCAACGATGGCGGTTCCGGCCTGCGACGAGGAAGGGCAAACCCATTCCGATGGCGGCCATCATCGAGATCAATTCTGCCAGCGGGACGGGCGGCACGGCTTCCAAGGGTCCCGTCGTCACACAGAACGTTACCGGGTCAGGTGGCACAGTGGATCCCAACGGTCGGGCTGTCCTCCGTTGGTATCTCAAGGCAGCCGCGGCCGGGGACGCAGACGCCCAGCTCGAGACCGCCAGGCGGCTCTCATCAAAGAAGGATGGCAACTACGACCTCGTGCACGCGTCCGCCTGGGCGACAATCGCGGAACGCCGAGGGTCAAAGCAAGCGGGGGCTTTGCGAGCGCGTCTCGCCAAACGCATGACTTCCGAGGAACTTCAAGCAGCCGACAAAATCGCTGCGGACTGGCAACCCGGCAAGGCGCTGGGCGATAACCCCGCGTCAGGGCGTTCCCGGTAGAGCCTTCAGGCCCGCCCGACTTCCGCCTGCGCGTTGGGCGGCCGGGCCTGCGGGCGCGCTACGCGTGGTGCACACTTGGGCGCGAAGCCGATCGCGACCAGTGGGTCCGGAAGCGTATGCGGTCGGGTTCAACGATCCACAGATCCCCTTTCGGCAGTCGCGTTTTCAGGGCCGAGATAACTCTGAGCACCAGTCCGAGGACGGCCTGCTGATCCTGTCTTTTCATCCGCAGGAGGATAATGCCAGAATGCGTCGACGGAGGGTGTACCTGGATCTTGGCGAAATCGAAGTCCAATGTGACCAAAACGCGCCCCTCCGCACGGGCGCTACGGGCAATGGCTGCATCGTCCGCCCCCCAAGTTCTCCTCAGCCACGGTGTCCGCACCGAAGCCTGCGCCGCGCAGCAGAACTGTACACTCCGCCGGCAGGTTCTCGTCGATTTTGAAATTCAAGCCATCCGTTCCAGCGGCAGCGCCACGGTGCCTTCGCGCGCCAATTCAGCCGCGTAGGAGATTGCAGCTTGGATATCGGCATCCGTAAGAGCGGGGTAGCTTGCCAGGATCTCGTCCCGGCTCACGCGCGCAGCCAGGTTGTCGAGGATTATCGAGACCATCACGCGCGTGCCACGAATGCACGCCTTGCCGTGACAGGCCGCCGGATCGATGCTGATTCGCTCCTGCCACTCAGCCATGGTCTTATTCTATATCGCCCTCACCCCCGCCCAGCCGCCTCCACATCCGGCGCCTGCAATTCCCGCGTCAGCCGGTCCACCGTCTCCAGCGGCCGCATCCCCTCGGGCGACGCCGCTTCCAGCTCCCGGAACTTGCGCGCGCTCACCAGCACCCGCGATTCGAGCGAGCCCACGGCCTTGTTGTACGCGTCCACGGCGCGGTCCAGCGCGCCGCGCAAATCGTCGAAATGGCCGCCCAAAGTCGACAGTCGGGCGTACAACTCGCGGCCCAGGTCGGCGATCTTCTGGGCGTTCTCAGCCAGCGCTTCCTGCCGCCAGCCGTAGGCCACGGCCTTGAGCAGGGCGATCAGCGTGGTCGGAGTGGCCATGATTACCCGCCGCTCCACGCCGTACTCGATCAGCGAGGGGTCCGCGTCCAGCGCCGCCCCGAAGAACGGCTCGCCCGGCAGGAACATCACCACGAACTCCGGCGCGGGCTGGAACTGCTCCCAGTAGGCCTTGGCCGAGAGCTGCGTCAGGTGTGCGCGAACCTGCGCCGCGTGGTCCTTGAAGCGGGCCGCGCGCACGTCCTCATCGGTGGCCTCGAACGCCTCGAGGTACGCCTTGAGCGAGACCTTGGAATCCACCACGATGCTCTTGCCGCCCGGCAGCTTCACGATCATATCCGGCCGCAGCAGGCCGTCCTCGGTGCCCACCGACTCCTGCTGGACGAAGTCGCATCGCTCGATCATGCCGGCCAGCTCGACCACTCTCTGAAGCTGGATCTCGCCCCAGCGGCCGCGGGCTTTCGGCGAACGCAGGGCGGTGACCAGGTTGGCGGTCTCCGACGACAAGCCCTTCACTTGGTCGCTCAGGACGGCGCGCGTCTGCTCCATGGCCTGTATCTGGCGCTCCACCTTATCGAGCGAATCGGCGATGGGCTTGACCGTCTGCTCGATGGCCTGCTGGCGCGTGGCAGCCAGGTCCAGAAAGGCCTGGTTATTGCTTTTGAGCGCTTCGGCCGAGAGCGCCTGGAAGGTTTCGGTGAGCCTCTGCCGCGCCTGGTCGACCAGCGCCAGCTTCTCGCCGGCCGCCTTGCCTTCCTGTTCGAGAGTGGCCTTCAAGGCGGCCTCGCTGATCTGCAGCGCTTCGATCCGGCCCTGGCTCTCTTTCAGGCGCGCGTCCATCTCCTGGACCTGGCGTTCGCGCGCGTCGAGACGCTCCCCCAGCACGGCGCGGCCCGAGCGCAGATAGAGCCAGGCGGCCCCGGCGCCGGCGGCAATCCCGGCAGCGAGCGTCAGCAGTGCGTCCATAGAAGACTCCGATTTTACACCCAGGGTTGACAGGGGGCGCGGCGCGTGCCATTTTAGGGAAGACTCACTGCTGGGGAAAGGAAGACCGTATGAGCCTGGAAATCGCAGTCCGCCGGATCGAGAATGTGGCCGTAGTCGACTTGAGCGGGCGCATCACGCTCGGTGAGGCATCGGGACGCCTGCGCGACACCATCAAGGACCTAGTCACGAACAACACCAAAGAAATCCTGTTGAACCTCGCCGGCGTCAGCTACATGGACAGCTCCGGCCTGGGGGAACTGGTGGGCGCCTTCGCGACGGTCAGCAACCGGGGCGGCAAGCTGAAGCTATCGGGACTCCAGCCGCGCCTCTACGAGCTGATGCACATCACCAAGCTCTACAGCGTCTTTGAAATCTTCCCGGACGAGGCAAAGGCCCTCCGCAGCTTCCGCCCCGGCGAGGCCGCGGCGCAAGGCTAGACGCCTTACCGAGCCGCGACCGCAGGGAGCGGTCACACTATCGCCCCCTACGGCGTTACCGTGAGCCGCCTGCCCTCGTACTTCACCGCTTTGTCCGGCCGCGCCGCCTGCCCGATGCCGGTGCCGTGGTTCTCGCCCGCGAAGACAACGCGGAAAGTGCGCGTCTCGATCATGCCCGGGAACTTGCCCTGCCGCTCGCCGATGGTCAGCGTCTGCCTCGCATCGTCCCACTGCAAGGGGATGGTGGCATACGCGCCCTTCTCGTAGCTATAGTTGTCGTTCTCGTCCTCGTAGAGTGTGAAGCTGCCGTTCGCGCCGCGATAGACGCGCAGCTCGATCGGGTCCGCCGGCTTCTCCGTGCTGTACTCGACGTCGGGCCCGATGGGCAAAATGGACCCGGCCCGCACGTAGAGTGGAATGCGTTCCAGAGGCGCCGGAGCGTCCACCGTCTTGCCGCCATCGACCGCGCTGCCGGTCCAGAAATCGTACCAGCGGGCTTTGGGAAGATACAGGCGGCGCGTCGGCACGCCCGGCTCGGTGACCGGGTTGACCAGAATCGCCGGGCCGAACAGGAACTGATCCCCGATGTCCTGCACGCGGGCGTCGGACGCGAAATCCATCACCAGCGGGCGCATCAGCGTGTAGTTCTCGCTGGTGACCTTCCAGGCCAGCGAATAGATGTAGGGCAGCAGCTCGTAGCGCAGGCGGTCGAAGTTCGTCAGGATCGCTTGCGCCTCCGGCCCGTACGACCACAGCTCGTTCTGGTCGTTGGTGCGTGTCCCATGCACGCGGAAAATGGGGCAGAACGCGCCGTATTGGAACCAGCGCACGAACAGCTCCCGATACGCGGGATCGGTGGGGTCGCCGGAAGTGAAGCCGCCGATGTCGGTCGTCCAGTAAGGAATACCGGAGAGCGAGAAATTCAGCCCCGCCGGAATCTGGCGCTTGTAGTTCAGGAAATTGGAATTGACGTCGCCCGACCAGGCGGAAACGGAGTTGCGCTGGCTGCCCGCGAACATCGACCGGCTCAGGATAAACACGCGCTTCTGGTCTGAGGCGGCCCGCTGCCCTTCATAGACCGCGCGAGTGGTCATCAGCGGGAACAGGTTGACGTAGCGGTCGCCGCTGCCGATGGCCAGCCTGTGGCCCATCTGGATGTTTGCCTCGCGGCCCTCGGTTTCCGGTTCCGTGGTGTCGAGCCACCAGGCATCCACGCCGATTTTGAAAAGAGCCTTGTCCATCAGACCCCAGTAGTAGGCGCGCGCCTCGGGATTGGAGGCGTCATACACCGCCATGCCCTTGGGATGGAAGGCGCCCACCTGCGTGCGGTCGACGAACCAGCCGTGCCGGTCCATCTCGGCGTATTCGGCCGAGCCGGGCTCGAAGAAGGGCCACACCGAGATCATCAGGTGGAAGTTGTTGCGGTGCAGGTCGTCCACCATCCCCTTGGGATCGGGATAGCTCTTGTTGAAAACGTGCTCGCCCTTGCGTGTCCACCAGAACCAGTCCTGCACGATGTCGTCGGCGGGGATGTGCAGCTCGCGGTACTTGTGGGCGACGCCCAGCAGCTCTTCCTGCGATTTGTAGCGGTTCTTGCACTGCCAGAATCCGTAAGCCCACTTGCCGAACAGCGGTGCCGTCCCCGTCAACTCGCGGTAGCCCGCGATGATCTTGTCGAAGTCGGGGCCGTAGAGGAAGTAGTAGTCGATCGCGTCGGCCACTTCCGAGCTGATGTAGAGCGAGTGCTGGAAGCGGTTGTTGAACCGGCTCCGGGAGGTGTTGTTCCAGAAGATGCCGTAGCCGTTCGTCGACAGCAGCAGCGGAATCGAGATGTTGGTATTGTCCTGCGAGATGTCCACCGACTCGCCGCGGTAGTTCCAGACGCCGGCCTGGTGCTGGCCCAGGCCGTAGAGAGCCTCCGTCGAACCCCACATGGCGATGAAGGTCTCGGCGCGGTAGGTATCCTCGCCATTGACCTTCACGGGCGTCATGGTCTTCGGACCTTCCTGCGCCAGCCTCTTGCCATTCAGGTCGCTGTAGGCGAGGACGCCATCCTTACGGGTGACCGTGACCTTGAAGCGCGCCGTGACCAGAGACACGTCCGCCTCGGTCGATGCCATTTTCCAGTCGGTAGAGGGCCAGGCGGTCTTGGCGATGACGTACTCCGGGCGCTCGGGAAATGCGGACGTGGGCGAGTACAGGACGCGGACGATCGAGTCGGAGCAAACCTGGAGTCGCATCGCGCCGGTCTGCATCTTGAACAGCACGCCGTCACTCTGCCGCTCGACGCCCACGACCGGATTGGGCGCATTCCACTGGGCATGAAGGCCGGCCGCCGCCAGCGCCAGAAACAGGGGTAGCTTTCTCATGAAAGACAAGGATAGCGGATCTGTAGGACAGGCCTCCGGCCTGTCTTCGATGCCTACGCCGCCATGTCCACCACTTCGAACCGGAACCGCTCGGGGGGCAGGGAAGCCACCGGCGTGGGACTCAGGCTGGCCCACTTCTGGAAGGCGGTCGCGGCGACGCTGGACTGGAGGAGGAACAGAAACTGGTTCGAGAAGAAGGAAATCGGCGGAGGCTGGCGGAAGGTGAGCCGCAGGCCCACCGCCCTCTCGACATCCACATCTTTGTCCGCCGCGGATTTGTCCTCGATCAGGGTGACGAAGCTGCTGCGGCTGGCGTGCGGCCAAAGGTCGGGGCGCAGCAGGGCTCGCAGCTCAGGCCGCGTGTCGAAGGTGATTTCGCACTGCCGGATCCACTCCAGAATTGAGTCGCCCCATTTCCAATGGGTCACCAGCCGCTTGTATTCCTCGACCAACTGGACGGCCAGGTCCAGCCTGCGGAGCTCGATTTCCCGGTCGATTGCGGGATCCTCCGTGCCCGGCGGCACAACCATGTCCTCGGATTCCACGATGGATGCGGCCAGGTTGAAGATGCGGTCCAGACGGTGCAGTCCAGGGCTGGTGCGAAGAAGCAGAGGAGGGAGGTCGTGGGTTTTGTCCCCGCCGATCTCGACGTATTGGCGGCCGCCTACGATCTCCATATGCCCCTCTCACTCATATCGACGCGCGGAGAGGAGGAAAGGGTGCAAAATGGACGCGCCCGCGCCGGTGACCGAGAACGGCGGCCCTCAGATCTCGATCTCGCTGTGGAAACCCTTGTGGATGGCGTACAAGGCCAGCTCGAGGCGGTCGGAAACCCCCAGCTTGTCGAAAATGTTGTGGAGGTGATTCTTGACCGTCTGCTCGCTGATGAAGATCTTTTCCGCGATCTCCTTGTTCTTGAAGCCCTGTGCCACCAGCGCAACGATCTCGCGTTCGCGCTGACTCAGGGGGCTGCGCTCGCGGCCCTTGCGGTCGGTCGTCGTGATCCGGCCCGGCGAGGCGAACTGGCGCATGACCGCGGCCGTGGTGTGCGAATCCAGCCAGATCTCCCCGGCGTTGACTTTGCGGATGCTCTTGTACAGGAGCTCTGTGGCCGTCTGCTTCAGCACGATGCCGGAGCAGCCGAGCTTCATCGCCTGCACAAACTCGTTCTTGTCCTCCGAGGCCGTCAAGATGATAATCTTGGTCCGGCAGCCGGCGGTCTTCAGGTTCTGTAGGACGGTCAGGCCGTCCATGCCGGGCATGCGGAGGTCGAGCAGCAGAACATCCGGCTCGCCCTGCCGGACAATCTCCAGCACTTCGTTCCCGTCGCGAGCTTCGCCCACAACGTCGAAGTCGTCTTCGAGGCTGAGCAGCTTGCGAAGACCGTCGCGGAAAATCGGGTGATCGTCCGCAATGACAATGCGGATCGTCCCAGCGCGTTGTGCGGTAGCACTAGTACGTTGGGACTCGTACTGCACGGTAGAAGGTTCTTCTGGCATGTAGATCGAGTCGATTCTAGTGCGCTTCCTAGTACTACGTCAATGAAAGTGCTGCTTAAAGTCCGTTAATTTAAGATTTTTACCCCCGTTCTACCTATAGCCTCCCCGCTGTTGGGGGCAAAAACGGCCTCCGCATGACCTCTGCGGGCTATTCGCCGCGGAGCGCAAGAGGCTCAGGCCGGTTTGAGGCCTTCCGGGAGTTGTGGTAGGGTGAGGACCGAAGTTCCACCTCCGACATGCCGATTCTGCCTGCCAGGAACGGTCTTTCCCCTTGACTATCGACAGGAGAGGCCTTACACTTCCCATCGACAGCCTATGGGGAAAACAAACCGCGGCACCCAGCTCCTTCCTGGTACTCTCGACATGCTTGTATTGAAGACGCTGCGCCGGGGGCCCCTGCACGGCTACGGCATCGCGCAGCATATTCATCAGGCTTCCGAAGGAGTCCTGCGCATTGGCGAAGGCTCTCTGTACCCGGCTTTACAGCGCCTGCTGGCGGCCGGTTGGGCAGCCGCCGATTGGGGCGTTTCCGAGAACAACCGCCGCGCACGGTACTACAAGCTCACGCCCGCCGGCCGCAAGCGCCTCGGCGCCGAGATGGAAGACTTCGGCCGCATCATCGGAGCCATCGCCCGCGTGATGCAGGCGGAGTAGGACAAGCTTCAGCTTGTCTCGCCATCGGGTGTATCCTGAGACCGATTATGGAACTCCAAAGCACAACACGCCGGGCCGCATCCCTGGGGCTGCTGGCCGCCGCACTCCTGCTCGCCGGCTCGCCGACGCCGAATGGCCTCGCCGCCACCCCTCCGATGGGCTGGAACAGTTGGAACAAGTTCGCCTGCAACGTGAGCGAAGATCTGATCAAGCGCGCGGCGGACGCCCTGGTGCGAACCGGAATGAAGGACGCCGGCTACGACTTCATCGTCATCGACGACTGCTGGCAGGTCTCGCGCGACTCCTCCGGCAACATCGTCCCGGACGCGAAGCGGTTTCCCACCGGGATCAAGGCGCTGGCCGACTATGTCCATTCGCTGGGTCTGAAGTTTGGCCTCTACTCGGACGCCGGAACGGCCACCTGCCAGGGCCGGCCCGGCAGCCGCGGCTATGAGTTCCAGGACGCCCGCCAGTATGCCGCCTGGGGCGTCGACTACCTCAAGTACGACTGGTGCAGCACGTCGACGCAGGACGGGCCGTCGTCCTATGCGCTGATGCGCGATGCGCTGAAGGCTTCGGGCAGGCCGATTGTGTTCAGCCTCTGCGAGTGGGGCAGCTCGAAGCCCTGGCTCTGGGCCGGCGAGGTGGGGAACCTGTGGCGCACCACCGGCGACATCCTGGACATGTGGCAAGGCAAGGGCAAGCAGTATGGTCTGGGCGTGATGGACATCGTCGACCTCCAGGTTAGCTTGGGCACGTACGCCGGGCCCGGCCACTGGAACGATCCCGACATGCTCGAGGTCGGCAACGGCGGGATGACCGCGACCGAGTACCGGTCGCACTTCAGTCTGTGGGCCATCCTGGCGGCGCCGCTCATGGCGGGCAACGATCTCGACAAGATGACGCCGGAGATCCACGACATCCTGACCGACAAGGAGGTCATCGCGGTGGATCAGGACCCGCTCGGCCTCGAGGGACGGCGCGTGCGCCACGGCGACGACGGCGACGTCTGGGTCAAGCAGCTCCAGGACGGCAGCCGCGCGGTGGTGCTTCTGAATCGGGGAACCTCGGAACGGACCATCGCGGTAGCCTGGGAAGACCTGGGCTATCCCGCGCACTTCGAGGCCGCGGTGCGGGATCTTTGGGCGCACCAGGACCTCGGCAAGTTCACCGCGAAGTTCTCCGCCCCGGTTGCGCCCCACGGCGTCGTGATGGTGACGGTGAGGCCGTAGCGCTGTGGGGCAGGCGTCCACGCCTGCGGCGGGTCTCCAGACCCGCTTCACCCTTCACGCTTGCCGCGCCACGTCCACCAGGTCGCTGAACAACCCGTAGGCAGTCTGCTCGACCGTCGGATGGATCGAGACGGTGCCCACCGTCCCCATCAGGTCCGTATCGAGCAGGATCAGGTTGGAGGTCCCGGCCACCGCGGCCAGTAGATCGGTCTTGTCGAGCACCTCGGCGCGCACGCGCAACCGGATTCCGTCCCGCGTGCGCTTGGCGCGGCTGACGATGCGCACGGTTCTCCCCTTGCGGTCCAGTTCCCGAACGCGCGCCGGGGTGAGGCGCCCCACGCCGCGGGGCTCGATGGCCTGCGGCGTGATCCGCGCGTCCATAAGGACGTTGGCCAGGGCCGCGGTCTTGGCCGCCGAATCCCACCCGTCCAGGTCGTAGGAGGGATTCGTCTCCGTGACTCCCAGCCGCCGCGCCGCTTCGATCCCCTCTTCCATCGACATGCCGTCTCGTAGCGCCTCCACCACGATCTTGCTGGTCGAGTTCAGCACGCCCGTGAAGCCCAGCACCTGTACTCCCGGCAGATGGTCGCGGACCAGGCTGAACACCGGCGCGCCGTCCATCACCGTGGACTCGAACCGGAACTGCACCCCGGCCGCGCGGGCCTCCTCGCGAAGCTCCGCGTAGGCATGTGCGAGAGGACCTTTGTTGGCGGTGACTACGTGCATGTGCCGCGCGAAGGCGGCCCGGATATGGGCAATCGCCGGCTCGCCCGTCAGCGGATTCAGCGGCGTGACCTCGATGGCGACTTCCGCCTTCGCGCTGTCGAGAAAGCTCTCGACAGACGCCGCCGCCGGCCCGAACTGCGGCTCGCTTCCGAGGCCCCTGGCGCTCAGCGCCGTCCCGTGTCGCGCGGTGTGAATCCCCACGATGCGGAAGGGGAAGGAAGCGCGCTTCTTCTCCAGCAGGCGGGCGAAGGCCCGGCCCACGTTGCCGAATCCGATCAGCGCCAGGTCCATCGTTTCAGTCTAGCCCGCGTGGCGCACGCTTCAGAGGCTGCTGAAAAAGTCCCTGGGCAAGCTGAAGCATGCCCCACGTGCGGCCGCAAGTCATTGGTTTGCCATGTGGGATAAGCTTTAGCTTGTCCTCTCCCAACCCCTGAGGGGACTTCTTCAGCGGCCTCTTCAGCGTGCCGTGTCGGCACTCGTGCCGACACTTCTTAGAACTCCATGCCCTCGATCAGCTTGTTCAGCCCTGCCTCGAGCGCAGTCTTCTTCTGCTTCCGCTCCGCCTGGCGGTCGCGCCGGGTGGCCAGCTCGGCCTCTTGCGCCGACAGCCGGCGAGCGTAATTCTGTACCTGTTCCTGCTGCCCGCTCACTTGGTTGAGGGTGACAATGTTCTGCCGGATGCGTTGCTGGTCTTGCACCAGATCGTTGATCTCCTGGTCGCAGCGCTGGATGGCGGCGTTGTTCTCCGCGATCAGCCGCTGTTGGCCGGCGATGGCCTCGAGTTGTTTGCGTCCGGCCGCGTCCAGCTCTTTGTTCTGGATGTACGTGAGCAGGAAATCGGACGACGTATTGGCCAGCGCGACGGTCTGATCCACCAACCGCTCCTCGGTGACCGGCAGCTTCTCCGTCGCTTGCGGCGCAAGCTTCACCTCGAAGCGATACGCGGACGCCGTCGTCTCGGAAGGTTTGGCGTCGATCAGTCGGTAGCCCTGCCGGATGGCGTGCTCGACGATCAGCGTCTTCGGCTTCGCATCCACGTTATGGATGGTGTAGGTCTTCGTTTCCCTCGCCGCCGTCCGCACGGTGAGCAGGCCGCGGCGCACGTGGATCTCCCGCACCATGTCGCTCGCGGAATCGAGCTTGGTGGCCACGCGCGTGCCCAGATCGACGGCGTAGCTGACCAGCCGCTTGTCGCCGCCCTTGAGCGTCTCCATCAGCGCCTCGCCCGCGTAGGTGTTGCCGTCGAACACGGTGATCGGCCCGCCGTCCAGCGTCTTGCCGGTCGAGTTCGTCAGCTCGACGGCGTTGCGCGGAAACTCGGAAGCCGCGGTGCTGAAGACGAGCAGCTTGCGCGCCGCGATCTTCTGTTGCAGGAAGGGCAGCATGGCCGATTCGCCGTCGCGCACGGTGACCGGAGTGTCGAAGCGGTACTCGAACAGCTCGCCGCGCTCGGCGGTCTCGGCCGGCGCACTCACCGTGCTGACGCTCGACGTAACGGTGTCGAGGAGGTTGGAGCCGTCACGCACTTGCGCCACTTTGGCCATCGGCTTTGCCTGCGTGAGCGCGTGCATACGACCCAGGCTCTTAAGCTCCTCCGTCGCCGGCAAGGGTTGCGGCCCGTTGGCTGAGAACATCCCGCCCGCATACAACTCCGGCGCCTCTGCCGCTTCTCCCGGCAGTTCGGCCGTCTGCCGCGCCACCATCCGCGGCTCGTAGAGATTGGTGATGAACGACACCGGTCGCCCCGAGACCAGCGCCAGCCGCACCTTCGTCCAATCCTCACCGGTCGTGTTATCCACGATCGCCCAGCCTTCGAGCATCGGCTCCGTCGCTTCTGTGAACGCCAGCCGGTAGCTCGATTTCCACACCGGCGCAGGAACCACATAGCTGGCCGTCAGCCGCCGCGCTCGCTCGCCGGTCGAATCCACGGTCACGCTGCGCTTCTCCTGCGAGCGTCCCGTCGCCACGGCCGCCAGGTACTTCACAAGCTGGCCTTGCAGCACCGGGTCGCTGAAGCGCATCGCCGTCACGCCGCCCAGGTCCACCGTCCGCAACTCGCCCGAATCGAGCAGCAGGATCGCCTCCTCGTGCCGCGGCTGCTTCTCCCCGTCCACGACTTCGCGCCCGCTGACGATCGCCCCGCTAATAGTCTCCGGCCCCGTCTTCAGCTCGACGCGCGCCCCCTTCAATTGGTCCAGCAGCGCGTGCAGGGACTGGTGGTCGCCCAGCTTGAACGGGAACTGGGCCAGCCTGGCCTCCAGCGGCTCGCTCGCATCGTAGTGCAGGCCGGAGATCTTCCCGCCGCCCTCCTCGGAGACGACCAGCGACTTCAGCACGTCGTTCATCTCCCCGGCCTTAAACTGGAGCCGCACCGCGTCGCCGGCCAGGATGTCCCCGCTGCGAACGAAATACCCGATGCCGTTCTTATACAGGATCACCTCTCGAACCGGCAGCTCGGCGGCGAGCGTGCCGGCCGCGAAAATCGTGGCGCACAACAGGACGTTCTTCATGAGTTTCCCTCTCAGACGCTATGCCCCGGCGGCCGGTTTCCTTTCGGCGCCGCTCACTCTCCCATCGCTTTGACGATCACACGCTTGGGACGGCGGCCGTCGAACTCGGCATAGTAGATCTGCTGCCAGGGCCCGAAGTCCAGCCGGCCCGCCGTCACGGGAACGATCACCTCGTGGTGCACCAGCAGGCTCTTCAAGTGCGAGTCGCCGTTGGTCTCCCCGGTCCGGTGGTGGCGGTAGTCGCGTCGAAAGGGCGCCAGTTTTTCGAGCCATTCGTCGATATCCGCCAGCAGTCCGCCCTCGGCGTCGTTCACCCACACGCCGGCGGTGATGTGCATGGCCGAAACCAGGATCATGCCTTCGCGGATGCCGCTCTTGGCCAGCGCTTTCTCCACCTGCCCGGTGATGTTGATGTACTCGCGCTGTTTCTGCGTGTTGAAAGTCAGGTATTCAGTGTGAAATGTCATCAGACGGAATGATACAATGGCCCGAACGCCGTGTGGCGGCCCGGTCGCCAGGTGGTTGACACGGAAGCGGTTCGCGGGTGAGACTTGTGCGGAAGGAATGTACTTTGAAGCTAGCTGTCGTTGCCACGGTTTTCCTGATGGGCGCCTCGGCGTGGGCCCAGGATGCGCCCGCCGCCTCGCCGGATCAGAGCGGAGGGCAGGCTGCCCAGCAGCCGGAGTCCTCATACGGCGGCCCGTCGCTCCTGAGCCGCGGAGGCGCTCCCAGCGTGCTCAGCCGGGGTGATTTGGCGCAACTGACCCCGTACGTCGGTGTGACCGGCACGTACACGAGCGACCTCAATGCGAGCGGCGTGGACCAGCAGGGCAATCCCGTCTACCAGGGCGCTTACGGCCTCTCGGGCATGTTTGGCGTCACGGGCGCCCACATCTGGCCACACAGCGTGCTCGAGGTCGGTTACAACGGCTACTACCGGGACTACTCCGGCTACTCTCAATATCGCGGGTTCGACCACAGTTTGAATCTCAGCTTCGAGCACCAGTTGTCCTCGCGTCTGACGCTCGTTTTGACCGAGAACTTTTCCCGAGTCCGGAGCCAATACTCCCTGCCGCTTGGCAGTCTCTACGGCGGTGCGATGGAGGGCTACAACCCTCTGTACAGCGCCCTGACCGCGAACAGCTTGTCGGACACACCCACCTTGGCTTCCGTGAGCGGCGTGCGCGCGGTTTACCAGGCCACTGCACGCTGGTCGGTCAGCGCAAGCGGCACCGGAATCATCGCCCGCCAGCACCTTACGGATACCCTCGGCACCAACGGTTGGCTCGCCGAGGGCAACGTTGCCTACCGCCTGAGCCGCTATCAGACGATCTCTTTCGATTACTCCTTTGCCCATTTCGACTATGAAGGCCAATTCGGCCAGACGGACATGCACTCGGGCGGCATGAGCTATTCGCTGCGCCTGGGCCGCTACTGGGAGCTCGCCGCTTCCGGCGGACTCTCCCGTGTGGAATCTCTCCGCGCCGTGGCGGTCAGTTTGGATCCGGTGCTCGCCGAGCTTCTGGGTTTCACCACGGTGTTCGCCAAAGAGAACGACGTCTTCAACATGCCCTACGGGATGGCGAACCTGACGCGGACTTTCCGTCATGCGAACTGGTCGGCGCACTATAGCCGCAGCGTGGTGGCGGGAAACACCTTGTACGGGACCTCCAACTATGAGAACGCCGCTTCGAACTTTTCTTACACGGGCCTGCGGCGTCTGAGCCTCGATGTCGGCGGCGCCTACTACCGGTACTCGGCACTGACCCAGTCGCTGGGGCGCTACGTCGGCTTCGGCGCCAGCGGCGGCTTCGGCATCCCCATCGCCAAGGGATTCTCGTCAATCGGCCGCCTCGATTGGCGCAAGTATTCCGTCAGCGGCTCCAGCCTCGACCGGAACGGCTACGTGGCCACTTTCGGGTTCTCCTGGAATCCGGGCTCGGCTCCCCTGGCGTTATGGTGACGAACTTGTCCCCGAGTACGCAAGAGCGCATTCTGGTGGTCGATGACGAGCAATCGCTGCTGGTCGTCATGGAGCAGTATTTGCTCCGTCTCGGTCATGCCGTGGTGGCCTGCCGCAGCGGCCTGGAGGCCTGGGAGCTCTTTGAGCGCGATCCGGCTTCCTTTACGCTGGTGCTGGCCGATATCACCCTGCCCGAAATGTCCGGCGCCGAGCTGCTGGGCCGCATGCTTCAGTTGAACCCTCGCGCCTGTATCTTGATTTGCAGCGGCTATCCGTTCGACATGTCAACCTTGCCGGCAGTCTACCAGCGCCAGTTGGGATTCCTGCAGAAACCGTTCACGCCCCGGATGCTGGCCGATTCCATCGCGCGCCTCCTGGCCGACCGCGACGCTACCCCCCCCGCTCCATAACCCCCGCCGCCTCGCCGTCAGTCCGCCTCGTCCGCCAGCTCCATGACACGCTCGGCGAAGTCCTCTCCGGATTCCGACCACAGGTTCTGCCGCTCCAGCGGCAACCGCTTCTCGATCTCGTGCGCCAGGCGGACGATGCTTTGCAGGTTGGAGTGCGCTTTGCGGGCGCTCTGCGGCACCCCCACTAGCGGCAGGAAGCGTTCCTCCGGCCCCAACTCCAGCCGCAGGTGGTCCCCGATTTCGTTTTCGAACTGCGGTCCGAAACAGGTCAGCACGACCGGTGAGGGGGACAGTTGCCAGTTGCCGTCGTACCGCCAGAGATCCCACCAGCCCTCGACCAGGTAACCGCAATCCGGCTCCGGGAATTCCTCCGCGAGCTCCACCACGGTTTCGGCGTCCACGTCTACGGCGAACATCTGTTCCGAGAGCGCGGGCTCCGCGAACTCAAGGGCATAGATCCTGAGCGCCGCAATGCCGGGCCGCAGCGTTGAGAACGGGAAGACGCGCAACAGCTCCCCCCAGCGTTCGAGCATCGTCCGCTCGTCGAACCCGCGCAGCCAGAGGGAGAGACAGAGCTGGTCCGGCATGTTACTCGACGCGCTCGGTGAGCGTAACCGGCTGGGAGAGCCGGAAAGTCAGCCGGGTTTCGACGGGGAGTTGGGCCGGCTTGCGGTGAGTCGCCGCCGCCACGCCCCCGCCCGCGGCCCCACCCGCACCGGCGCCGATCGCGGCGCCCCTTCCGCCCCCGGCGATCGCTCCGATCACCGCGCCCAGGACGGCCCCGCCCGCGACCTTCTCGCCGCTCTGCTTACCGCTTGCCACAGTGCCTTCCCTTGTGAATCGCTCCGTCGCAATCGGAACGTCCTGGCCGTCGGAGGTGTGGAGCTTGATAAGTTGCAGGGCCAGCTCCTTGCCGCCTTGCCCGTTGTCGATGACCTTTCCGTCGACGTGCGCGCCGCGCTCCGCAACCGCGAAACCGTCAACCACCAGCGCCTGGTCCAGGGTAGCCGAGAACGCGTCTCCGGCGTGGTTCTTGTCGCTGTTCAGCGAGTCCGCCAGCCGGACCGTGATGAGCGTGCCCGCGGGAATCGTGGCGCTGTGGGGCTGGCGTGGCTCGGGAGGAGTCGCCGGCACGTTAAGCACGACCGCCGGCTGAGGCGCGGGCGTGGGCTCCAGCGGCGGCGAAACCGGGGACCCCTGAACCTCCGGCGGCGCTTGGGATGCCATCGGATCGGCCACCGGCGCGCGATTCTCCGCCACCTGTTCGGCTGGCTTGGGGGCGCTGCGCGCAGGCGCCGGCTTGTGCCGGACCGGCGCCGCCTCGACGGCCGGCTGCGCGGGAGCGGCTTGAATGGCGGGCGCCGCCGTAGGGGGCGTCGCGGCGGCAACGGGCGTCGCCGCCGACTCGGCCGGAGCCGCTTGCCGCGCCTGGTAGATCCTGAACAGAAGGCCTGCGCAAACGAGCAGCGCTACAAGGATTCCGATCTGAACGGCTTTCATTTTATCCCCCTACCTCTTATAACGCATACGAATCGCGGGCCGTTACCGCCCTTAGAAGGCGGCGCCCTGGCGGACCGGCGCGGTTTCCATCCAGGTCCGCGTTTCGTCCCAGGACCGCAGGCCGGCCGTCGCGCCAAGCCGCTGGACCGACAGGGCGGCGGACGCGTTGGCAAAGCGAGCCGCTTCCGCTCGCCCCAGACCGCGCTCGATCGCGGCCAGGAAAGCGCCGGCAAAGCAGTCGCCGGCCCCGGTCGTATCCACTACCGCGACGTCGAACGCCGGGACGCGCAACTCGCCCGCCGCGTCGAAGACCGCGCAGCCCTGTGCGCCCAGCTTCACCACCACCGTCCGCGCCCCGCCTTCGAGCAGCCGGTGGGCTGCGTTGCGGATGTCGGATGCGCCGCCGAGGCGCTGCGCTTCGTCCTGGTTGACGAACAGGAGGTCCGTCCAGGGAAGACCTGGGGCCAGGTCCTCGATCCACCGGCCGAGCGAGTCCCATCCCGTATCGACGGAAGTGGCCAGGCCGGCCGCGTGCGCACGACCCAGGATCTCGCCCGCGCGCCGTCGCAAGCCGGGCAGGAGAACAGGTTCGCCATGTGGAAACGGGACATCCCGTCGCTGAGCGCGGCGTCGAGTCCGGGCGGGTCGAACGCCTCCGCGCCCGCGCCTATGCGATGGAGGAAAGCGCGGTCGCCGGCTGAATTCACCAGGGCCACCGTGGCGCCGGTCGGGCCATCCGACCTGCGTACGTGCGCGACATCGACTCCCGCGGCGGCCAGCTCTCCGAGCAGCCGGTCGCCAAACGCGTCCCGGCCCGCGACGCTTACCAGGCGCACAGCCGTGCCGCAAACGGCCGCCGCATAAGAGGTGCTGGCTCCGTTTCCGCCCATGTGCTCCTCGACCGCCTCGACCCAGGTGGTGGTGTTCCAGACGATGCGGTCCACCGGCCGGACCAGGATGTCCATTACCAGATTGCCGTAGCAGAGTAGTCCGCTCAGAGGCCGCCCCCGGCGAGAGATTCCAGGAATTCACGCTCCACGCGCCAGCGGCCCAGAACGTGGGTGTCCTTCTGCTCGAACGCGCCTTCGGCGAGGACCCCGCCGAGATCCTTCGGGTTGGGCGTCGCCACCGCGTCCCGCAAGTGCGCGGTGATATCCCGTAACCGGGTAGACAACGCGGCGGCCTCCCCGGCGCTGCCGCACGTGGCGTCCAGCCGGACCGCGATCCGCTTGCGCTCCGGGTCGGCCGCGACGAGGACGCTCTGGGCGCCGTCCAGAGCTCGCACAAACGCCTGGGCGGCCGGGGGCAGGCTGCCGTCTTGCTTGAGCGCGGCAATCGGGATCAGCGACCACGCCGGATCGTTGGGAATCTCCGCGTGGCCTGCCTGCCTGACGGTTTGGAGTTCGGCGGCGGCGTAGTCATCGGTGCTGACCGCGAGGGCCATGAGATCGCGGCGCAGTGGGAAGAAGGAAATCATCCGGTTGGGCGCGCTGCCGGTGAGCCGGCAGAACGCATTGTGGCAGTTGCCCCCCGCATGAGCGGCGTATCCTTCGAGCGCCTTCCAGTCGAACCGTCCGCGCAGGAGAAAGTACGTGCCGGAGCCGTGGAACGAAATCAGGGCGCTTTCCAGATCGTTGATGTAGTCGAAGCCCGTCTCGTCGACGAACGCCCGGTACTCGGGCTCCTGGGTGACCTTCGACCCGCCCAAGATGGCCATGACACCCGCGCGCCGAAGTGCCCCGAAATCGATGGAGACGATCACGGCGCCGTCCGAGGGCAAGCGGCGCAACAGCGCGGCCGGAGAGCTGGATCGAGTCCGGTACAGGGCTACGCCGGCAACAATGGCGGTACAAACCGCGAGCAGCGCCAAAAGCATAGCCCACGGTGGCAGTCGGTACTTCACATTACGAAGATACACGCAAACCGGCGCCTCGTGCGGGATTCCCCCGGATTCCCAAACTGATGCACGCACAGGCGTGTGCTGAACTTCTGATCGGGGACTGTCGATATGGGTCCCCGAGCGCCCTCATGAGCCAATCGAGCATGACCCTCACCCTCGACCAGTGGCAGATTCTGTTCCATGAGACCATGGCAGCTCTGCTTCGGGCTCAAGAGGCTGTCAAGCGGCAACTTGGGCAAATGGTCTGTTGAACGACCGCTGGAGGGCGAGCCGCGAGCTTAAGGCGCTTAACGCAAACCTGAAGTTGATTTCGGAAGCTCCCGACGGAGTCATTAGTCAGGAATTCATCCAGTCTCACATCCCCAAGGTCCGCGAGCTTCTCCGGTCTATCGAGAGTCTCATCTACAGTGCGAAACGCAAGGGCTTGATGAATCGCTCCCTAACCAGTGCTCCCCTTGGGTTGATCAGGTCTCGCGGGGAGTATATCGCCGACTATCTCGAAGCGCTTGAGATGTCGGTCGACGAAGAGGTTCTGAAGGCGATCGATGAAGGCCGCAGCCAGATTGAGCGCGGCGAGTTTGAAGTCATGGATGAACTCTTCTGAGTGATCCCATTTGCACAATTAAGCTCAGCCAACAAGCGGCAAGCTACCTGAAGCGGCTGGACACCGATACCATAAGGCGCATTCAGGAACCTTGCGCGATGCCCAGAAGAACCCCATCGAAGCTTCCGATCATCTCGTTAACAGGGGAGCTGAACGAAAGGTTCGTGTTGGTAACTTGCGAGTCCTCTTCCGACTCGAGGCGACAGGAATACTCGTCGATGCAATTCTCCCGCGTGGGGACGTCTACTGGCACACGCGGAGATAAGCAGCGCCCAGCGTGCTACCCGGCCGCCGTCTGCTCCGCGCTCCGCGCTTCCTTCCAAATCGCCAGATAAGGCTCGAGCTGCTTCATCATGGCCTCGAACTGCGGAATGGTGAGCGATTGGGCGCCGTCGCTGACGGCCTTCTCGGGGTGGGGATGCACCTCCACCATGATCCCGTCGGCGCCGATGGCCACCGCCGCCCGTGCCAGCGCCGGAACCAGGCTGCGCTTGCCGGTGGCGTGGCTGGGGTCCAGGATCACCGGCAGGTGCGTCAGCTCGTTCAGCACCGGAACGGCCGTGATGTCGCACGTATTCCGCGTGGCCGTCTCGAAGGTGCGAATGCCGCGCTCGCACAGGATCACGTTCGGGTTCCCGTGCGCCAGGATGTATTCGGCCGACATCAGCAGCTCCTTGATGGTCGAGCTCAGGCCGCGCTTGAGCAATATGGGGCGCTTGGTGTGTCCCAGGCTCTTCAGCAGCGCAAAGTTCTGCATGTTGCGCGCCCCGATCTGGAGCACGTCGGCATACTCGGCGACCAGCTCGACGTCGCGGTCGCTCATGACCTCGGTCACAATGTCGAGACCGGTGGCCTCCTTCGCCTTCCGCAGCAGCTTCAGGCCCTCCTCCTCCAGACCCTGGAAGTCGTAAGGAGAGGTGCGCGGCTTGAACGCGCCGCCTCGCAGGATGCGCCCGCCGGCGCGCGCCACCGCTTCGGCCGTCTCCATGATCTGGCGCTCGGATTCCACCGAGCACGGGCCGGCCATCACGATGAACTCGCCCGCCCCGACCACGGTCCCGTTCACCTTCACGCGGCTGCGCACCGGCTGGAACTCCCGGCTGACGAACTTGTAGGGCGCCGAGATGCGCACCGCGTTTTCGACCCCGGGCATGGCTTGCAGATGCTCCAGGCACTCGGTGACATCGCCCACCCCCACCGCGCCGATCACGACGCGCTCCTCGCCCTGGATCGTATGGACCTTATATCCGAACTCCTGTATGCGCTCGCAGACGGCATCGACTTCCTCTTTGCTGGCGTGCTGTCTCATCGAGATGATCATGGCTGCGCTCCTCCCTCAAAAACAAAAAACCCACTCTTTCGAGTGGGTTGGTTTTCTCTAGCCTGGCGGTCTCGAACCAACGCCACTCTACCCGGACCGGGTAAAGCCCCAGTACCAGTAGGTAAACGACTTGGCGTCGAAACGAGACATCGAAGTAATCAGTATACCGGCGCCAGAGGCAGGAATCAAGCACCTGCCGAAGGTGTATAGCCGACCCCACAGCGCGCCAGCTCCTCGCGAAGCTGGGCCGCGGACTGGAACCGGATGGTGCGCATCCCCAAGGCGGCCGGCGCCTCCAGGTTCTCCGGGCGGTCGTCGATCATGACGCATTCGGGGGCGGAGCGCTGGGTGAAGTCCAGCGCTCGCTGAAAGATGGCGGCCGAGGGCTTTCGCACCCCCAGAAAGCAGGAGCTGTAAAACGCGCTGAAATGATCGCGCAGCCCGAACCGGCGGATGCGGTAGATGTTCAACTCGAGCGACTCGTTGTTGACCGTGGCCATCAGGTACCGTCGGGCGCGAGCGAGCCCCTCGGCAATGGCGAGCGCCTCCGGGCGGGCCTCGGACTGGGCGAACATGAATCGCCGCACGTCGTCCGCCGAGAAGGCGCGCGGGCGGTAGAAGACGGTCTGCTCCAGGTACTCGTCGAGGGTGATTTCGTGGGTCTCGAAAGCGGCAACCAGCCGCGCGTGGCGCGCTTCGAACTCCTGCGGCTCGAGCGCAAACCGCTCCACGGCGCGGCTTCGTTCGGCGCGGTCCCAGCCGTTGCCCAGAAGCACGCCTCCGACGTCCCAGAGTAGTGTCGTGATCTCGGCCATGGATATCCAGTCCCCGCCCCTATTCTATCGGCCGCTCGCCTACCATTGGATGTTGGAGGTTGCCATGACGCGCTCGTGCGCGATGTTGGTCCTGGCGGTTGTCCTCTCGTCCCTTGCCGGCGCCGAAACCTTGCGGGCGGTTCTCCAGTCTCACCGCGTGCCAACCGGCCAGTTTTCGGACTCGGACTTGGCGCAACCGATCACCAGTTGGGCCGCTTCGAGCGGCGAACAACCCTTCCTCCTGGCGTACTACACCGACGATGGCTCGGGCTTGCTACAAGCGCCGCTTCACGTCATCCGATACGACCCGGCGAGTCGCGATCTTCTGGAGACGACCGCTCTATTCGCAGAGGCGCTGCCCATGAATTGCCTGGGATCCGCGCTATCGATCGGCGAGCACCACGGCTTCATCCACATCGAAACGCATGTGAGTCCGTCGGCGGGATGTGTGCTGTTGCTTTCGCGGCAGCTCGTTCTGCGGAAGGCGCTCTCCAGCGGGCTTCTCGGTGTGGCGGGGGAGGATCGCGCCATCGTGGAGGAAGGCGAGATTCACTTTGCGGCAGTGCACCCCATGCGGATCGCGGTCTATGACCTCCGGCGCGATCGTCTGACCGAGGTGTACCCACCTGCTGAGGACCCTTACCGCCGGCAATTCTCTCGCGCGCTTCAAGCGCACATGCCCGGCGACGATTGGTGCCGTACACACAACGCCCCCTGCGATCCGCGAGATTTCGATAGCGATCTGACGGGCCACGTGGCCGTCAATGAGGCCGCCCAGGTTTTCGGCTTTGAGGTTCGCTTCGATGCCGGCGGTTTCGGCGATGAGGCCGGCGAGCAAGTCCAACCGCTGGCGATCGCTTACGTGTATCGCCTGCGCCACGGGCGCTGGGAACACCGCGAGTTCCCGGCCGAGCGGATCGTGAGTCTTTTCGCTGTGGAAACCGTGGACGAGCTCGTCAGCCGGAAACCGCAGGCAGCGTTCAAGACGCCCGCTTCGCGCTGAGCCCCGCCGCTCACTGCGCTGCCAGGAACGCCCGCGTGTCGCGAATCGTTTCGGCCGGGATCTCTTCCATAGGAATGTGCCCCACGCTGCGGTAGACGATCAGTTGCGAGTTGCGGATGTCGCGGTGGAAGCGCTCGGCGCAGGACACCGGAATGCCGCGGTCTTCGGAGCCCCATAGGATCAGGGTCGGAACCCCGAGCTTCTGTATCCTGGCGCTGGAATCCTGCATAGAGGTGCGGTTCAGGATGCCGAAAGCTTCACGATTACCCGCCCTGCGGATCAGGTCGTAGTAGCGGTCGACGACGGCGTCGGTGACGCGGCTAGGGTCGCCGTAAGTCTGGCGCACGGTCATGGCCACGAAGAAACGCGGCGTCGTGTATTCGAGAATCAGGCCGATCACGGGCATCTTCGCCAGTCGCATGGCCAGGATCTTGCGCTCCGGGACGGGGTAGCCGCTGGCATCGACGAGAATGAGTTTCTTAACCCGCTCCGGATGGGCGTAAGCGAATTGCCAGGCGATGCGCCCGCCAAAGGAATTGCCCGCCAGGTAGCAGGCGGGGACGTTCAGCTTGTCCAGAAACGCCTCGAGAAAACGGACGTGCCAGGCCATGCTGTAGTCCCTCGTGGCGTTGGGCCCGGTCAGCCCGAAGCCGGGCAGGTCGTAGCGGATGACGCGATAGTCCTTCGAGAGGTCTGCGGCCCAGGCGTCCCAGGTGAAGAGCGACGAGGCGGCGCCGTGCAGAAGCACCAGCGGGAAGCCCCGTCCCTCGTCGCGATAATGAACCTGGAGCCCGCCGATATCCAGGAACTTCGAAGGCGGCGTGGCGTACTTGGCGCGCAGCCGCTCGAACGGGATGTCGGGGCGTATGAGCGAGGCGACCCCGGCTGCCAGCAGCAGCAACACGGCCAGAACGATGTAGGCGGTCCGTTTGAAAGTTCGAGATCGGGGCGGCATTCTCCGATACTACCAGCCGCCGTACAATGAACGCGTGGACACCAACCCCCTGACCTACCTTTCCGCCGAGATAGAGTCCTGGAAGCAGGCGGGCACCCATCAACGCTTGCGAGAGCTCGAAAGCGCCTGCGAGCCGATGTGCCGGTTCGACGGCCGGGAGGTCATCAACCTGGCCTCGAACAACTATCTCGGCCTGGCCAACCATCCTCGTCTGGTCGAGGCCTCGATCGACGCCGCCCGCCGCTACGGCGCCGGCTCGGGCGCCGTCCGCACCATCGCCGGAACCATGAGCATCCACCTGGAGCTCGAGCGCCGCATCGCCGCCTTCAAGAAGGTGGAGGCCTGCGTCGTGTTCCAGTCCGGCTTCGCCGCCAACGCGGGCACGGTCGCCGCTATTCTGACGCCCGAGGACCACATCGTCTCAGACGAGCTGAACCACGCCAGCATCATCGACGGCTGCCGCCTGTCGAAGGCCAAGATCCACGTCTTCCCCCACAAGGACGCCGCCGCCGCCGATCGCATTCTGGGCGAGCTCGAAGCCCAGCCCGGCCGCAAGCTCCTCATCACCGATGGCGTGTTCTCCATGGATGGCGACATCGCGCCCCTGCCCGCCCTGGTCGAGGCCGCCCGCCGTCACGGAACCATCATGATGATCGACGACGCGCATTCCTCCGGCGTGCTCGGCCGCAACGGGCGCGGCACCGTGGATCACTACGGCCTCCACGGCCAGGTGGACATTCAGGTGGGGACGCTGTCGAAAGCCATCGGCGTGTTAGGCGGCTACGTCTGCGGGAGCCGCGACCTGATTGACTACCTCTACCACCGCGCGCGGCCGTTTCTGTTTTCCACCTCGCACCCGCCCTCGGTGGCCGCCTCGTGCCTGGCGGCCTTCGACATTCTCGAACGGGAGCCCGAGCGCATCGAGCGCCTCTGGGAGAACACGCGAACTTTCAAGAGCGGCCTGAGAGCCGCCGGCTTCGACACCGGCGCGAGCGAGACGCCCATCACGCCCATCATGGTGGGCGAGGCCAAGCTGGCGCACCAGTTCTCCGCCGCGCTGTTCGAGGAAGGGCTCTTCTCCACCGGCATCGGTTTCCCCACCGTGCCCAAAGGCAGAGCGCGCATCCGCACCATCGTGACCGCCGCGCACACCCGCGACCAGCTTGACCGCGCCATCGGCATCCTGACCCGCGTCGCGCGCCGCCTGGGGGTGTTGGTGTAGTGGCGCACGCTTCAGCGTGTCGGCACTCGTGCCGACACCAGAGCGCGCCGCACAGTACTGGGCCTCCGCACGCACGCGCGCCCACAGCCATCTTACTCGCCGCTCTAAGCCTTTTCCCCGATTCTCCTGACGCCCAGGGGCTGTTAGGTTTGTAACGTCAGGCCACTGCTGGGCGCGAGAAGGAGAGCGGATGAAACAACTGCTATCGGCGTTTTGGAAAGGCGACCAGGGCCAAGACCTCATCGAGTATGCACTGATGGCCGGCTTCGTGGCTGTGGCCGCCGGGGCGCTGATGCCGAATGTGTCGAGCAGCATCAGCACGGTCTTCAGCGAAATCCAATCCCTGCTGGCCAACGCAGCCAGCTAGGGGACAACCGGGCGCCCGCCGCTCGCCGGGGACGGACGCCTGTTCACTCACGCTCGGGGCGAGCTGTGCGAGCTCGCAACTCGCCCATTCTTCCGTCCGGCTAATCCCCTTTTCACCACCCGTACTCGCGTTCCTTTGAGTTGTTTTCCTTCGCCATTCTAAGCGTTCTTGCCGATTCTCCTTTCGACCCGGCACTGTTACTGTCAGAACGTCAGGCCACCGCTGGGCGCGAGAAGGAGAGCGCATGAAACAACTGTTATCGACGTTCTATAGGGACGACCAGGCCCAAGATCTGATCGAGTATGCATTGATGGCCGGGTTCGTGGCTGTGGCCGCTGGCGCGCTCATGCCGAACGTTTCGAGCAGCATCAGCACGGTCTTCAGCAAGATTCAGTCGCTGCTGGCCAATGCGGCGTCGTAGGGCCGGCGAGCCGGGCGCCCGTCGCGGGTGCGGGCTCCTTTCCACTTAGTGGATGGGGGCGGGTTCTGTGGGCTGGAGCACCCAACTGACCAGGTTGCCTTCCTGGTCGAACTCCAGCGGACGCGGCTCGCCCATTTTTTCCAACGCCGGGTTCTGCTTCAGCTCCGGCCACAGGTTCTCGCTGAACGCGATCGAGCCCAGCTCCATCGTGTTCCGGATCCACGCGATCGTGACCTCCGCCGGGTCGAAGCGGCCCACCGTCGCCGCAATTCGCTCCAGGCACTCCCGGTCCGTCGCGAAGTGAATCGGCGTGCGAATCGCCATGGGAGTCGAGGCGGTCAGCGAGTTGATGTGCGTGGCCTGCCAATCGACGCGGCTGACCAGGCGGTCCGTGACCACATCGGCCATGCCCAGCCCCACGCCATTGTTGTACGTCAGGGCGCTCAAGTCCCGCGCGAAGATCCGTTCGATGCGCGCCAGCTCCGGCCAGGGATTGTAGTGGCACTGGATCGACCGGTTGATCACCTTGGTGTCCATCCCCGCGCCGCTGATGTTCTTCCCGATCTCATCCACGATCAGGATGTCGAGCTCCCTCGCCGGAATCCGCCCCATCCAGGACTTCGCCAGCGCCTGTAGCTCCTCTTCGCGCCGCTCCATGTTCTCGACCGGTACCGCTTCGAGTTTGGCCGTGTTGTGGTTGGCATCCTCCAGAATGGCCAGCCCCCCCAGAATCTTCCCCGAGGTCAGCACCTGCCGCCCCACGCTGCGGATCACCTGCTCCAGACCCATGCGGTATGCGTGGGTATGGTATCGCTGCGCGCCCGCCAGCTTGCCCAGGCCGATCGCCATCATCTTGTAAAGGCCGCTCTCGATCTTGCCCGAGAAGTCCGTGTGCCACTTCACGCGGCCCACCAGCATCACCCCATCGCTCTCGAAAGCGTTCCGGTCCATGAAGGTCTCGATGCCTTCCGGCGTTCGCCCCAGCGGGACCACCTCGATCGAGCTCACGACCGGGCAGCCCATCCCGGCCTCGTGGATGCCGTAGTGCGCCAACACGTCCGCCTGGCCTTCCGCCGTGGCGGCGCCGTGGCTCCCCATGGCGGGGAAGATGAATGGCAGCATGCCCGCGTCCTTCCAGTAATCGACCACGGCGCGGACGATCTGGGCGATGTTCGCGATGCCGCGGCTGCCGGCGCCGATGGCCACCCGCGCGCCCGGCTTCAACCTGCCCGCGAAGCCAGCCTCGTGCAACTCACGCCGGACGGTGCCCGGAATGTCCCCGACATGGCGATCGGGAAAGTTCTGGCGGACCAGCAGCATCTTGGAGAACGGCATGGTTCGATTTTACCGCGCCTTGAATGTGGCGCACGCTCAGCGTGCCGCGTCGAGACTCGTCTCGACGCTTGGCCGTCGCCAGCCTGGCGAGCCCGCGCCACGTGCCCTCAGGCCGTGCCCCACTCCTGCTCCAACATGCGCGCGTACTCGCCCGAGGCGTAGAGTTGAAAGGCGAAACTTTGCGCCGGGATCCGCGGGAAGCGGAACAGTTGCTGGCGGCACGCGAACAGGCCGTCGGCGAAGTGATGATAATGGCGCATGAAGTCGGGCGCCAGTGCGTCGCGCAAGGGCAGGGATTCGAAGATCGCGTGCAGCCCCAGGGCGCGGGCGAAGATCGAGTTGTACTCGTGAACGCCCCAGGCCCGCAGCTTCTCGCGAACTTCCGGCGGGGTGTCCTCGACCAGCAGCACGACGAAGCTCTCCGGCCGCACCCCGCTCTGCCGCAGCTCCTCGTTCCGCTCGGCGAAGTCCATGCACTGCATCACCCACCGAAGCAGGTCCTTGCCCAGGTAGAACAACATCGAGATCTCGCAATAGCGTCCCACCAGCAGCCGCTCCTCCAGCCGTGCGTCGGCATCGGCCGGGAGCAGGCCATGAATCATCAGGCTCGCGCGAGAGGCATCCACGAGCTTTCCCGGCCCGTTAGCGTCCGCAAACGGATGCAGGATCAAGGGAGGCAGTTTGCAGGCCATTCAGTTGTGGAGCCGGCTGGCCCCTATATTCGCATCGGCCCGATCCGCCGGAACTTTAGCCCGAGCTTCCCATGAGAGCGGTATGGCCGCAACCAAAGCAGACAAACGGCTCCAATGGATGCGGTTGGATATATAATCGGTGCTGGCTAGGATGACAAGACGGAAATTCCACGTGGCTTTCATCGCTCTGGTCCTTGCTTCCGCTGTGACGCCCATGTCCGCCCAGGAAACGAAGGACGGACCGGCCAGCGATAAGGCCCAGAAAACCTATAAGGAAGCCTTTCACTGTTTGAACGAAGGACAGAAGGGCTGGGCTCTGGAGAACTTCAAGAAAGCGGACAAGCAGGACGGCGGGCATTGTCTTGCCTGCCAGAAGCAGATCATCAAGTTCGGTTGTGAAGTCGGCGACTGGAAGGCCGCCGAACTCGCCGCAGAGGAGATGGTAGCCGAGGCGAAACTCGAAAAGGATACTGCCCTGGCGCACTATCAATTTGCCGAGGTGCTGTTGGCTGAAGGACGGCAAAAGCACAAAGACGAGATTCTCGACCGCGCCCACGACGAGGCCGCCAAAGCGCTGGCCGCCTACCCCAGCTTCCCCGCCGCGCTCCTCTTGGATGGAATCGCGCTCGCGAACCTCGGGCGGGACGAAGCGGCCAAAGCCCGCTTCGAACAGTATCTGAAGATGAAGCCCGGAGACGATCCCGAACGCCAGCGCGTGCTGCGGTATGTCGACCGTCCCGAACTCGCGCGCGCCAGGATGGCTCCGCCTTTTGCCGTCACCACCGCCGATGGAAAGCGGATCTCGATGGACGATTTGCGGGGCAAGGTGGTCCTGCTCGATTTTTGGGCCACCTGGTGCGGACCCTGCCGTGAGGCCCTGCCGCATATTCGCGATGTCGCCCGGAAATTCCAGGGGCAGCCGCTGGTGATCCTCAGCGTGAGCCTCGATTCGGACGAGCAGAAGTGGAAAGAGTTCGTCGCGAAAAACGAAATGACCTGGCCGCAGTATCGAGACGGCGGCTTTGCCGGCTCCATGGCGACGATGTTCGGCGTGGCCGCCATTCCCCACACCTTCACCATCGACGCGGACGGCGTTCTCCAGGAAGAGCACATCGGAGACGCCTCCATCGAGGGTAAGCTCAAGAAACTCCTCGCGCGCGCGCGTGAATTGCAGCCAGTGGAATCGCCCGCGAAGGCATCCCCCCCTACATCGTCCACCGTATCCCCGTGACCACCTGGTGCGTCTGGAACCCCTCGTACATATAGAACGGCTGACTCAGCGAGTACCACCGCCACTCGCCATAGAACTGCGCGTGCTCGCCGATCGGGAACGCCACCCGCCCCACCGGCTGGTAGTAGTTCGTCGGCCGGCTGCCTGAGGAGCGAAACAGCGACCCGCCAAACGACACCTTCGGAGCGATCTTCCAGTGCGGCGCCGGTATGTCCGCCAGCAGCGTCCCCGTGTGCGCATTCTCGCGGTAGTCCGAAATCGCGGTCGCGAAGTCGTTCGGAACGATGTAGGAGATGTTCGAGCGAATGGTGCTGCGTGTGTAGTCCCCGCCCAGCCCGAAGCCTTTCCACCTTTCCGGGCTCCAGGAGACGCCCAGCGTATTGTCGCGGCTCAGCAAGCTATAGCCGGTTGCCAGGCCCGGGTTGTGGTTGTCGAGCACGCTGAACTGCCCCGTGAGCTCCAGGCCGTCCATCGGCGTGTAGCGGGCCATGGCCCGCCCCCGCTGATAATCGTTGAGGCTGGTCAGGAAGTAGCTGCGGTCTCCCGGCGAGCCCTCGAAGTCGATGGTCGCCCGGAACCGCGCCTTCGTCCGGAAGGTCACCCCACCGATTCCCACGCTGCGGCGCAGCGTGCCGCTCTCGGTCGAAGCGCCGGTCGAGCCCTCCACCGTAATCGAAGCCGGCTCCAGCGCGCTTCCCCAAACGTAGCGGTATCCGCCCCGCAGCGTCAGCATCGGCGTGACGTCGAACAGCAGGTCGGTCTCCTGCTGGTTGTAGGTCGCCACGAACCGCTCGATGTCCAAGGCGCTCAGGGTCACCTGGGTGCCTCCGCTGGCGCCCTGCCCGCTGAGGAGCAACTGGTCCATCAGCAGCGCCGACCCGGCGTCGTGCAACTGGTCCGTCATCCACGATTCCAGAATCCGCAGCTTGCCGTGCCACGGTTTGAGCTCGATCGAGGCGCTGCCCGCCGGATGCGGCTGCTTGGCCAGCGCGTCGATTACGCTCGACTCCGAGCTGAAGAACGCCGGAATGGAGAGGTCGATGAAGTTGCCCAGGTTGGCCTGCGCGAAGTTCGCCGTCATGTGCAGCTGGCTGTAGAGGAACTGCGCCGAAATGTCCGCCCACGGGACCGGGTTGGCGGTGAACAGCGCCCGGCTGAAGAGCCCGTCGCCTCGCACGGCATAGGTTTCGGCGCCGCTGGTCAGGAACAACTGCTGGCCCAGAATCGGCGTCAGCACATTCCCCGGGTTGGGCACCGGGCTGTTGCTCTGAAGCGCCTGATTGTTCTCGGACGTGTACCCTCCCTGCTCGAGCGTCAGGTGCCAGCGGTTGAACTCCAACCGCACGCCGGCACGGTACTCGTTCGTGTAGTCGCTGTAGTTGGTCGGCACCGTGTACTCGTTCGACTGCACCGTGAAGTCGATCGTCCCGTCGCCGCGCCCGCCGTTGCGGCTGAAGGCGACATAGGGGATAATCCGGTGCCCGGGAAACAGGTCCAGCCGGAAGTCGCTCGTTCGCCGCGTGATGTCGAACCCGTACTGGTCGAGGAAGGGCAGGGCATTGTTCACGGTTCCCGGGTTGGCAAACGACGGCAGGAAGTTGAAGTACGCGATGTTCCGGTAATCGAAGGTGAACTCGTACAGGCCCTCCTTCCGGGCATCCACGCGCGCCGTGTTGTACGGATCGCCGCCCCACGAATTCACCGAGACGTCGATCCGATCCACCCACCGGTTCTTCGCCGGCTGGATCGTGAAGTTGCCGCCGAACAGCCTGGGCCCGCTGCGTAGGTTGACCACGCTGCGATACGTGTCGTAGTCCCCTGCGACGCCGGTGGTGAAGCGCCAGCCGACGTCCAGCGTGCCGGTGAGCCAGTTGTCGGCGGGTGCCGGCGCCGGCGTTGCGGCCGGAGCCGCCTCGGGTGTCGGCGTTGGCGTCGGAGTCGGCGTTGCCGCCGGAGGCTCCTGGGCCAGAAGCGGTAGCGCAAAAGCGAGAAGCAGTATGGTTCTCATGACTATCGCTCCAGTGCCGCGTCCACGTACGATCCGTGGATCTTGGTGTGGCAGACGTTGCAGTTCTGGAACTGAGCCGTGCTCAGATTGTGGAATGCCGGAGGCACTCCGCCGACGGTCTTCTGTACGCCGATGTTGGCGTGGCATTCCAGGCACACCAGCCGCACCTCGTGCCGGGTCAGCATGCGCGGGTTGGCCGAGCCGTGGGGCTCATGGCAGGCCATGCATCCATCCGTCTTCATCGGCGGGTGCTCGAAGACAAACGGTCCGCGCTTGTCGCTGTGGCAGCGGAAACACGACGGCTCGTCCGCCGTCACCGTCCGAATTTGGTAGGGCAGGATGCTGCCGTGCGGGTTGTGGCAGTCCACGCACGACATGGCGCCTTCCGGCAGCCGGTGCTTGTAGGGTTTCTGGAACTTCGCCCATTCCGACTTGTGGCAACCGGCGCATTTCTCGTTGATCGCCGCCGCCCGCGTCGGCCGCAGGGTCTGCGCCCCTTTGTGGACCGCATGGCAGGACGTGCACGACACCTGGTTCTTCATGTGGCTGCCCTGGATGCGGCCCACGTGCGTGGGCTGGTTCAGGTGGCACTTCAGGCAGATCTCGTCCGTCTTGGCGGCAGCCAGCTTGGAGGGGTTGAGGATGTCGTCGGTCGAGGTGGTCTCCGCATGTTTCGCGCCCGGCCCGTGGCACGACTCGCAAGCCATGCCTTTCCAGCCCCGCGAGGTCTGAGTTTCAACCAGATGATGCGGATTCCGCTCGAACGCTTTGGAAAGATCGTCGTGGCAAGTTTGACAGGTATCCGAGCCCACGTAGCCGGCTGGCTTGTCCTGGGCTGAGCCGAACGAAGCGGTCAGAAAGAAGGCCGCCGCAACCGCGAAGATGAGGTCCCGCCCCTGAGTAAACACAGTCTTAGTGTATAGCACCGAACCGCGACCGTGAGGGACCGGACCCGCCCCCCTACCGCGCGTGCACCAGCGACACCGCGAAGTCATCCCCCGTGCCATGGCAAACCGCGCAGGCCTCGCCAAGTTGCTGGGTCGTGTTCGAAAGCGCATGCGATGCCGTCGCAATGTCCGTGTGGCAACCCGTGCAGGCTCCGGTCGTCGGGCCCATGGGATTCAGGACCCCGCGCGGATCCGACACGTTCAGGAGTCCCGCGCGCAGCGGAAGCTGTTCGGAGCCGTTGACGTGGCACTCGGCGCAGTTCCTCGTGTCGCCCGGGAACCGGATCTTCGTGAAGTCGTTAACCGAGCCGCCGTAGCCGTAAATCGTGTACTCATCCGTGCTGGTGTTGCCGGTATGAATTCGGTGGATCATGTGAGCGAAATCCACCGTATGGGCCGGCTGCTGGGCGGCCGGACGAGTGCCCGCATCGGTCTGGTTCGGGTTGTGGCACAGCACGCACTGTTCGATCTGGTTCCGCAGGCCCCCGTGCAGGCTGAGGAAGGAGTGGCAAGTGTTGCAGTTGGCGATGTTGACCACCTGCCGCCGCGGCTGAACCGGCGAGCCGTCCACCGAGAAGTTATAAACCTTGTTGATCCCGTCTTCGCGGATCGTCTGCGCCACTACGGTTCCCGGCATCAGCGTGGTGTTCTGGTATCCCTCGATGCCGATCGAGTACGTCCCAGTGGCAGTCGCCGGAATCGCGTTCTTCATGGTCCAGGTATAGGTGCCGTCTGCCGTCCCCGTGGCCTTGCTCACGCTTTCCGAAACGGAGCTGGGATAGTCGGTGGTGGGGCCGGCCATTACCAGCGACACCGAGTCGCTCGCGATCGCGATGCCCGCGCCTGCAGTATTTCTCACCGTGAAGGTGACCGTCGGGTTCTGCCCCGCCGCCGTGTTGGTGACGCTCACGATGTTAAACACGAACCCGCCCAGGGTCTTCGAGAACGTCGGGATCGTGTGCGCGCCCAGGATCGAAGCGTCGAACTCCAGCTCTCCCTGTGGGATGTGGCAGTCCGCGCACTGGCTGTCGTCGATTTCTGGAAGGTTGACGTGGTTCTGGCCGGTCACGAAGTTCACGTCGTCGTGGCAGGCGCCGCATGCGGCCCGGCTGGGCTTCAGGAACGCCGTGGCCTGCGCCGCGCCGCTGTTCTGGTCATGGCAGAAGGTGCAGTTCCTCGGATCGGCCGGGAAGACGACCGTCGAGAAGTCGTTCACCGAATTCTGGTAGCCGATAATCTGATACGGCGTGCCTGCCACCACGCTCGGCAATTGCGAGCCCATGTGAATCTTGTGGATGAACACCTTCATGTCGAGCGTGTTCCCCGTGTTGGGGTCGGTGGTCCCCGGATTGTGACAGATCACGCACAATCCGATCCCCCTCCGCTCGTCGTGCGCCTGTAAGGGATCGTGGCACTTGTCGCAGGTCGCGGTGCGGATCAAATCGCGCGTGGTCACCACGGCGCTGCCGTCCGGGACCCAACTGTAGACGGTCGAGGCCTGGTCGATGATCGAGGTCAGGTTGAACGAGCTCAAGTCGCGTGCCGCCCACATGCCGATAGTGTGGGTGGCGTGCGGGTCGAAGGATGCGGCCGCGGGGGCCGCTTCCGGTTTTACGGCGTCGCTTTCAACCGCCCTTCCGGCGAGGGCCCGCCCTCGGACGGCTTCAACCGGCATGATTGAGGCCCGGCCGCGCCCCGGGCGGAGCGCGCTCTGCGGCATCGGAATCTTGTGCCCGAACGTGTAGACGTATTCCCCGTCGCCCACCTGCTGGTAGGTTCCGCCCGAGTCGGATGTCGCCTGGGTGGCCTGCGCGCCGCTCGATGCCGTCACGACCTTCGAGAGGTACGAAATGTACTGCGTCTGGCCCTGTGGAATCGTGCCGATCACGAACTTGGTCGAGATCGGGCCCGGGGTCGTAATGCCAGCTATGTCGAGCGGCAGCGTCATGGGATCGGCCAGCGTGAACTTGACTGTGATCGTGCCGTCGCTGGCGATGTTCGCCGATTCGATATTGACCACCAGACCGGGGCGAACGAAGTCGATCGTCGCGGCGTCGGCGTAGTGCGCCTTCACCGATGCGTTGTAAACCGGGAAGCTCGAACTGCTGAAAAGCAGCGCCGACCCCACCACCACCGTGAGCGCCAGCACCAGCCGGAATGCCGTGCGAACCGAGCGAGGTACCCCTGTTATACGCATGAGTTCAACTCTCCTCAAAGAACACCCTTGGCGAACAAACCCACCCCGGTCTAGCAGGAATGGGGCCAAACCGCCGCCTGTCGATTGGCGCGGTTTCCCCGTCCCGGATCTCATTGCCTTCTTCGGACTTAGCGTCGCCAGCCTAGGCGAAATCACCCACCATGCGTTTAATAACGCTGTTGCAGACCGCAATATCCTGGCCTGGGCCAGGCGTGACCGAAGTCACTGCCAAGCCCAGCATCCCGGCCTAGCATGGGGTTATGACACAGGAAACAGTACGTGACATCGCAGCGGCTAATCCAGCCGCCGTCCGGGTGTTCGAGAAGTACGGCATCGATTACTGCTGCGGCGGCCACCGCCCATTGGCCGAGGTCTGCACCGAGCGGGGCATCGCGGCCGATACGGTCCTGGCCGAGGTCGAGGCCGGCTCCCGCGGGCAAGCGCCCGATAGGGACTGGATGACCGCCCGCCTCACCGAGCTGATCGGCCACATCGTCAGCCGCCACCACCGGTACCTGAACACGGAACTACCCGCACTCGAAGTCAGGCTGGCCAAGGTCGTCGAAGTCCACGGCGCAAAGCATCCCGAAGTTCTGGGGCCATTGCATTCGGTCTTCGCTTCTCTCAAGGACGAACTGGAAGCCCACCTGCAAAAGGAAGAGATGGTCCTGTTCCCGGCCATCGAGGAGTTGGAAGCCGCCTCGACCGCCGGCCGCAGGCCCCACTTGCCGCCTTTTGGAACCGTCCGCAACCCCATCCGCATGATGGAGCACGAGCACGACGGCGCCGGTCAGGCCCTGCGCACGATGCGCGACCTCACCGGAGGCTATCAGCCCCCTGCTGACGCCTGCACCACCTACCCTGCGCTCTACACCGGTCTGGAGGAGCTGGAGAAGGACCTGCACACCCACATCCACCTGGAGAACAACATCCTGTTCCCTAGGGCGGTGGCACTTGAAAGTCGGGCCTGAGAGCCGCAGTCCCGTGAGATTCCAGCAGGCTTGAAAGGACAAGGGCTTTTCGGGCCACGAATGGCCACGAATCTGAGGGCGCAGTAATCGATGCGGTTGTTGGCGCTGCGTACGAGGTTGCCAATGTCCTTGGGCCCTGGTTTCCAGAGAAACTGTACGAGCGGGCCCTAACCCGGGAACTCGCCCTCCGAGGTCTGCGGGTCACCGGGTGCTCGTCGAACTGAAGTGTGCAGACTGCTTTTCGAACGAGCATCTGGCCCGATGCATCAACTACCTGAAGGCTTCAGGCCTGAGACTCGGGCTGCTGATCAATTTCCAGAAACCCAAGGTCGAATGGAAGCGCGGCATCTTCGGCTGAGCTTCTTTTTATTCGTGGCCATTCGTGGCCATAGAGCTTTGTCTTGCCTGTTGGCGCCTGAAGGGCTCGTTCGTGTCAGGCCGGCGCCTTCTCCGCCTTGCCCAGATCGCCCTTCCGCCGAACTTCGATGTTCAGCCGCTTGATCTTCTGGTTCAGCGTCGAGAGCGGTACGTGCAGATTTTCGGCCGCTTCCGTCTGGCTCCAGTTGCAGGCCTCCAGACGCTCGATAATGATCCGGCGCTCATACTCGGCCACGATCTCGAACAGCGAGGCGTCCGCGGGCAGGCCGCCGCTCTCGTCGTCGCGCCGGATCCGCACCCCGCCTGCCCGCAGCAGGTCCTCCGGCAGGGCGTCGGCGGCCACGGTCGGCTTCGACGCCAGCACCACCGCCCGCTGCACCACGTTCTCCAGCTCGCGCACGTTGCCCGGCCAGTTGTGATCGATCAGAATCTGCATCGCCTCGGGCTCGAAGCGTAGCACCGACCGGCTGTTCGCGTCCAGCCACTTCTCGTCTTCCTGGCAGTACCGGTTGAAGAAGTGCTCCACCAGAAGCGGGATGTCTTCTTTCCGCTCGCGCAGCGCCGGTAGCGCGATGTTGATGACGTTGAGGCGGTAATAAAGATCCTCGCGGAACTTCCCCTCTTCCACTAGCTTCTTCAGATCCGCATTCGTGGCTGCCAAAATCCGGACGTCCACGCGCACCACCTCGGCCGAGCCGAGCGGCATGAACTCCCGCTCCTGGATCACGCGCAGCAGCTTGGCCTGTGTCTCGACGCCGATGGTGCCTACCTCGTCGAAAAAGATGGTGCCCTTGTTGGCGATCTCGAAGTAGCCTTTGCGCGACGCGATGGCGCCCGTGAAGGAGCCCTTGACGTGTCCGAACAGCGTCGATTCGAGCAGCTCCGGCGGAAGCGAGCCGCTGTTGACCGCAATGAACATCTGCTCGGCGCGCTGCGAGTTGGCGTGAATCGCCTTGGCGATCAGCTCCTTGCCCGTGCCCGTCTCGCCCGTGATCATGATGGTGGAGCGGCTGGCCGCCACCTGCGTCACCAGGTCCAGAATGCGCTGCATGCGGTCGCTGCGGCCCACGATGTTGGGGAAACTGTAGCGCTGCTTGAGAGCGCGCTTGAGCTGCAGGTTCTCGGTTTCCAGGCGTCGCTTGGCGATGACCTGCGAGATCTCCACCAGCAGTTGCTCGTTCTTCCACGGCTTCTGGATGAAGTCGTCGGCGCCGCACTTGAGCGCCTCGACGGCCACGTCGATGGAGCCGAAGGCCGTCACCATGAAGACGGGAATCTCGCGGTCCCGCTCGCGGATGTCGCGCAGCACGTCCATCCCGGAGCGGTCTGGCATCATCAGGTCGAGCAGGACCAGGTCGTATTCTCTGGACTCGAGCTTGCGCAGGCCCTCGGCGCCGTTGGGGGCCAGGTCCACCGCATACCCTTCCAGGGTGAGGAGCGCTTCCAGGCTTTCGCGGATATCCTCTTCGTCGTCGACTACCAGGATTCGCCCTTCGAGCGCCGTGGTGGGATCCTCCGCCAGTTCGCTTTCAGGCATGAACCGCTTTCCTCGCAGCCGGAAACTCCAGATGGAACCGCGTGCCCTCGCCGGGCTGGCTTTCTACCTCGATCACGCCGCTGTGCTCGCGCACAATGCCGTAGCTCACCGATAATCCGAGTCCGGTCCCCTTGCGGGCGCCTTTGGTCGTGAAGAAGGGATCGAAGATCCGGCTCAGGTTCTCGGCCTCGATGCCGTGACCGGTGTCGGCCACATCGACGCCCACGGTCTCGCCCCTCTGGTATGTCCGCACCGACAGAATACCGCCCGGCCCCATCGCGTCCCGGGCATTCAAAAACAAATTCAAGAAGACTTGTTGCAGCTTCCCGGAATTGCCTTTGATGGCCGGAAGCCGCTCTTCCAGATCCAATTGTACCCTCAGGCCCACCTTCTCCATCTGGTGTTGGATCAGGGTGAGGCTCTCCTGAACCACGCGATTCAGGTCGAGCTCGTCGAAGGCGGTGGGAGAGGTGCGCGAGAAGTTCAACAACGAATTGACGATTTCGCTGGCCCGGAAAGTTTGCTTGGCGATCTTCTCCAGCAGGCGGGACTTCTGGTCGTCGCCCGAAACTTGCTTGGCCAGCATCTGGGCGTAGGTCGAGATTACGGCCAGCGGTGTGTTCACCTCGTGTGCCACTCCGGCCGCCAGCAGGCCCACCGAACTGAGCTTGTCCGCCTGCACCAGCCGCCGCTCCAGCTCATCGCGCTCCGTGACGTCGTCGAAGATGATGAGCCGGCCGATCTGCTCGAGGTCCTTTGAGACCAGCGGCGCCACCGCGATGTTCAGAACGGTCTCCCGTTGCGGTTCGGCAGCATCGCCGTTCGCTCGCCCGTTCCCGCCGCCCGGCATCTCGATCACCTTGCTTTCGATCTTCGGCCGCAGAGCGTAACGGTACACGTGGCGAATCCCGTTCTCGCCCCGCACGCCGCCAAACTGGAGCACCAAATCCTCGGGCAGCAACTCCAGCAGCGGATGGCCCACCGCGTCGTCCCGCAGAATCCCGGTGAGCTGCTCCAGCCTCGAATTCCAGCTTTCGACCCGGTCCTCCAGGTCCGCCGCCAGGATGCCGACGTTGATCGACTCGACGATGTTCTCGCTGTACTCCTTGAGCCGTTCGTATTCCTGCATCTTGCGCGCCAGCGATCGGTATAGCCGCGCGTTCTCGATGGCGATGCCCACGTAGCCGGAGACCGTGACCAGCAGTTCCAGATCCTCGCTGGTCAGGAAGTCGCCGCCCTCGGTGCGGCTGACGCCCAGGTAGGCGATCGTCCGGCCGCGCACGATGCACGGCAGGTAGTAGGTCAGATCCAGCTCGGAGATGGTCTGCCGCACCGTCACCGGCCAGTTCTTCGACACGACGTCCATGAGGTGCCGCGTCTGTTCAAAGAACAGGTAGGGATGGTCGGGCTCGGTCGCCAGGAAGCCGAGGTCGTAATGGCGCCGGTCGTAGCGCCCGTTTTCGGCATCTCGCAGCCGGAAGCGGCCCTCGTCGTCGATCAGGAAGAAGGCAACTCGCTCGATCGCCAGAGTCCGCCGCAGCCGGTCCGCCGCCGAGCGCAGCAGCGCGTCCAGATCCGTCTCCGAGCTGAGCTCGCGCGCGAACTCGATCAGGGTCAGGCGATAGTCGTATTTGTCCTTGTAGAAAACGTAGCGGTCCAGCATTTCCTGGATCCACTTGCGGATCGGCTGGAAGACGAACGCCGCGATCAGGATCAGGACGCCCGCGGCGGTCGCCCCGATATCCTCCAGGCCTCCCACCCAGAAAATCAGCCCGTAGAACACGGCCAGCACGCAAATGGTAGCCAGCGTGTAGACATAGCCCTGCTGGAAGATGATGTCTACGTCCATCAGCCGGTAGCGCACGATGGCATACGCCCAGGTGATCGGGATCAGCGCGAACGAGAGCACCGCCGCGTCCATGTACGTATTGGGGATAGCGCCCATGAGACCGTAGGGAATCGCGTAGAAGACCGCGAACGGCGCGGCCCCCAGGATCGCCCCCATGCGCAGCCATTTGATCTGCTGCCGGATGATCGGATCCTGCACACGCCCGTACGTGCGGTGGAGCACCCAGCCTCCGAACAGATAGGTGGCGGTCAGGAACACCACCGAGATGCGATCCAGAAGCCAGTTCAGCTCGATCGGCTCGACCGATACACGCAATACCCCCGAGCTAACTCCCAGCACGACCGCGGTCATCAGGACCGCCGGAACGTAGACCACGACGATCCGCGCCCGCTGGCGGAACCATCCGCGCTTCTCCGGGAACACCAGGCAGAAGTGCAGGAAGATGGTCGGCGCGAACAGCCAGGCCAGCACATTGCCGTAGTACATGGCCTTGTCGAAACTGTTCAGCTTCCCTGTGTAGTGGAACGCGGACAGGATGAAAGACGCCAGGCAGAGGGTATAAAAGTGCAGCGAGCGCGGCGCATTCCCGCGCCGGAAGAACACGAACAGCCCCACTCCCAGGTACACCAGGCCGACCACGTACTGCCAGTACAGCGCCGCGTAGTTCCGAAGAGCTGTTCCGACGATGAGCGGCGCTTCAAACTCGACGCCCTGCCGCCGCAGCACATACGTGGCCTTGTTCCACGCGCCCACGCCGACCAAAACCTGGCTGACGTCGATCGCCCTCTGGATCGGGTCGCCGGCTATCTTCACGACAATGTCGCCGCTGCGGACCCCAACGCGATCCGCGGGGCTCCCGGCAGTGACGTGGAGCGCCTTCACCGAGCCGCCTCGGTCCACCCACGTGACACCATCGTCGGGGAGTTTGAATCTGCTCTGTTGTTGAAAGTTGATGAACGCGGACACCGCCGCTGCCACCGTGAGGATCATCAGCAGCGCGCCTGAGAACTTGAACTTGAGTTCTCTCATCAACCTACACCAAGAGCTTGCAGGGCTCCCCCGCCACGACGCTAGCAAGTTGGATGCCACAGCCTGGAGTGCCCGTTACATCAAAGAATACCTTATTTTTCCGTCACTTACAAATGGCCGTACCACCACGGCTCCTCATTTTGGGAGACGTCGTCTATGCGTAAGTGTAACGAGGAGCCCGGCCCTCCCCGGCGGAACGAAGCACGGTGCGGTGGCGGCGCATCTGCGATAATGAAAACTCATTCGATTGCAAGCAGTTAAGAAGAACTCACGGCCCGGCTGGCGCGGCCGACGGGCAATAGGCGCCTCCGTTGCGGATTAGGGATCGCCGGGTACGAAAATCGGGATGAGCTCCACATTCGTCTTTCATGACCCGTCGGGACGCCGCTGGGCGCGCGTGAGGCGCATCGCCGGCGCCGCCGGCGTTTTTGGACTTCTGGCGTTCTCCGTGTTCCTTCTGAGCCTCTTCATCAGCCCTCAGTTGCCCAATCTTGGTTTGCCTGCCGTCGAGCACCTGGTACGGTTTTCGGAGGTGCCCGGCGTGATCCGGGGTGAAAAAGCAGCGATAAACGTGCCGTTTAAGCTCCGAAAAGCCATCAAGAACGTGAAATATGTGCGTTCGGCTTCGCCCGTCATCCATCCCAAGATGGCCGCCCACACGGGTCCCTCCCAGCCGGTCGTATTCGGGTACTACGTCAATTGGGACCCCGCCAGCATCGTCTCCCTGCGCCTCAACCTGCAACACCTGACGCACCTGGTTGCGGAGTGGCTGGTGCTCCAAAACGGCAAGGGCGATCTGGACGACCAGGCCGACCCGACCGTAGCCCGCATTGCCAGCGACGCCGGACTGCCCGTGCTGGCCATGGTCACGAACTTTCGCGACGGCTGGCAGGCCGGCGAGCTCCACAGCGTGCTCGTCAGCGCCGAAGCGCGCGCCAACCTGGTGGATAACATCTACAGCAACTTGCTGGAGCACAAATTCGCCGGGGCCAATATCGATTTGGAGGAACTGCGGGTTGGTGACCGCGGCCGCATGGTCGAGTTCCTGCGGGCGCTTCGCGACCGGCTCAAACCGGCGGGGATGCTGGTAACCCTGAGCGTCCCGGCGGGCGACTCCGCCTATGACCTGCGCGAACTCTCCGCCCTGTGCGACTTTGTCGTGCCCATGGTCTACGACGAGCACTACCAGTCCGGCGCTCCCGGACCGGTTGCCTCCCAGGAGTGGTTCGACAGGCAGCTAGGGCAGCTCGCCAAGCTCCTTCCGCCCGAGAAAACCGTCATTGGGATTGGAGCATATGGCTACGACTGGATGATCGGCGGGCGCGGCTCGGCCGAGGTGGGCTTTGGCGACGTGATGTCGGCGGCGAAATCGAACCGCACTGCGATTGCCTGGGACCCGGGTACGGAGAATCCGGTGCTGCGCTACACTGCCGGCGGCCAGCAGCACGAGGTGTGGTTCCTCGACGCCGTCACTGAGCTCAACCAGATCAACGCCATCGAGGACGCGGGCTTCCGCGGCTACGGCCTCTGGCGCTTGGGTGCGGAAGATCCGGGAGTCTGGACCGTCATGAAGCCGGAGACCTGGCCGACCGCCGCGTTCGATCCGGCTCAGCTTGCCCCGCTTTCCGCGCAGCAGTCCGTGAACCGCTACGGCGACGGCGAGGTGCTTCGCGTCACCCAGACGCCCAGCGAGGGCCGGCGCAGCGTCTGGCGCCGGCCGGACGGCGATTTCGCGGAGCGCTACGAGCAGTATCCGTCCTATTACGTCGTCGAGAACATCGGAAAACCGCAAGGAAAGGTGCTCAGCCTGACCTTCGACGATGGTCCGGATCCGAAGTACACGCCGGCCGTTCTGGACGTTCTCAAAGGGCGCGGGGTACCTGCCAGCTTCTTCGTGGTCGGCGTGGAAGCGGAACAATCCCCGAATCTTCTCCGCCGCGAGTACGCCGAGGGCCACGTGATCGGCAACCACACCTACTCGCACCCGAACATTGCCGCCGTGTCGCTCGAGCGCACGCGCCTGGAGCTGGCCGCCACCCTGCGCATCATCGAGCACACCACCGGCCGCTCGACCAAGCTGTTCCGCCCGCCCTACAACGCCGATAGCGAGCCGCAGACCATCGACGAGATCGTGCCCATCCTGCGGGCGCAGCAAGCGGGCTACCTGAGCATCGGCGAGCGCATCGACCCGCGCGACTGGCAGCCGGGCATCACCGTGGATGCCATTCTGGACGACGTCATGGCCGAAAAGGACGAGGGAAACATCATCCTGCTGCACGATGGCGGCGGCGACCGCTCGGCCACCGTGGCTGCGCTGCCGCGCATCATCGACACTCTCCGGGCTCAGGGCTACCGCTTCGTCTCGATCGGCGACCTCATCGGGAAGACGCGGGACCAGTTGATGCCGCTGCCGGACCCCAACGAGCTGCGCTGGGCCGAAATCGAAGGCCAGGCCTTTGGCACCAAAGGCAATTTCAAGAAGGTCGTCGGAATCCTGTTTCTGTGGGCCATTTACGTCACCGCGCTGAGGTCGCTGGTTTACGGTGGGCTGGCGGTGGTCCAGAAGATAGTGGCGCGGCGGCGCACCTTCGATCCTGCCTTCAGGCCTCCGGTCTCGGTTGTGATTGCGGCCTACGATGAGGAACGAGTCGTCCGGAAGACGGTCGAGTCCGTGCTCGCCAACGGCTACCCGGACCTCGAGGTTGTGGTGGTGGACGACGGCTCGCGGGATGGGACGCTGCGGATCTTACGGGAAGCTTTCGGCGGCGATGCCCGCGTCCGGATCGCGACCCAGCCAAACGGCGGAAAAGCGTCTGCGTTGAACCACGCCATCTCGCTGACCGCAAACGAGATTCTGGTAGCGGTCGATGCCGACACCGTTTTTCGCCCCGGGGCCATCTACAAGCTCGTGCGGCATTTCGCGGACCCCCGGGTGGGCGCCGTCTCCGGCAACGCGCGCGTCGGCAACCGCGAGAAGTGGATCACGCGCTTCCAGTCCATCGAGTACATTTACGGGTTTAACCTGGACCGCCGGGCGCTCGACGTGCTGAACGCCATCACCGTCGTGCCCGGCGCGGCAGGCGCGTGGCGCAAAAGCTTAGTGCTGGCGGCGGGTGGGTTCGGCAACGCAACGCTGGCCGAAGACGCAGACCTGACGCTGGCGATCCGGCGGCTGGGTTACCGAATCCGCTACGACGAGGAGGCCGTCGCCTACACCGAAGCGCCCGAGGATACCCGGAGCCTGGCACGCCAGCGATTCCGGTGGTCCTTCGGTACCTTGCAAGCGGCTTGGAAACACCGTGACGCCACCTTCGATCCGCGGACCGGCTCCCTGGGGCTGGTCGCGCTTCCCAGCATCTGGTTGTTCCAAGTGCTGCTCTCGGTTCTCTCGCCCCTCGCCGACCTGGCCATGGTCATCGCCCTTTTTGCCGGCAACTGGAGGGTGGTCTTGGTCTACTATGGCGCGTTTTTCGTGCTGGAATTGCTGACGGGTCTGCTGGCTTACGCGCTCGAAGGGGAGCCCCCTAAGGATCTGGCATGGCTTTTCTTTCAAAGGGTTTACTACAGAATTCTCATGCAGTGGGTGCTATTGCGATCCGTGCTCTATGCGATTCGTGGCGGCCTGGTCGGCTGGGGAAAACTCGAGCGCCGCGCTTCCGTGCAAGGTGTCTGAAGGGCCGCTATAGTCCGGCGGCGCGGGCGTACTCTACCGGGGTTGCGGCATGGCTCACGACCCTCCGCTCCCGGTCGTTCTTCCAGCTCAGCCACGCCAAGCTGACCACGCGGAACACCTCGGTCGCATCGAAAGGCTTCATCAATACGTCGTAAGCGCCCAGGTTCAAGACTTCCGCCCAGAACGACTCGTCGGCCAGGCGCGAGGCCACAATCAGGATCGGCCGCTCCGGCAAGTGCGAAAGCTCCGCCAGGACTTCCTTCCAAGTGGCATCCAGCAGCTCCCTTTCGCAGACCAGGATGGGGATGCGCTGCCTGCCGAGCATACCGAGCGCATCACCCCAGGTGTGCGCCGTCCGAAGTTGCCAGTTCGTGTGGCTAAAGATATTCGCTAGAAACAGGTGGTCTTCTTCAAGCGGGCTGATCGCCAAAACGGTAACGGTTCTCTCCGGCTGGAACGCCTCTTCGCGCGGCATGACGGACTGACGATCCGCATTCGAGCCGCGGCTTGTGGACGCTACGCCGACATTCTTCCTATGGTGGTCTGCCATGGCTTCCTCCTCGAGCGACAGCCCAGCCCGTCTCGGCACATCGGGAAGGCACCGGGACTGCGGCGGGTCTCCGACCGGTCCGTCGTTACCCGGATCCGTCGCTTGGCATCCTGGTACGAGAGCGAACCCAGTACTAGTCATATTGTCCCACCGCGCGGCGCGGAATACAAGGTTTTGTGCGGCCACAGCACTAGTAGGTTTCAACTGGCGTTATTCTGCATCTGAATTCAACCTACTCGTCGCCGATTTCGCCACCGTGGGCTCAGGGACGGCTTTGGGGCCGGCACGGTACATTAGTAACTGCCGTGGTGCCCATCAAAATACAGGTGTTTCGGAGGATTCCGCTTTTCGCCAGCCTGAGTCCGCAAGAGATCGCCGCGTTGGCCGATAGGGCCATCGAGAAGCGGTTCGCGCCGGGCGAAGTCCTTTGCCGCGAAGGGGAAGACTGCCGTGGGCTCTTCCTGCTGGGGGAGGGGAGGGTGAAGATCTTCAAGACCTCCGGTACCGGCCGCGAGGTGATGCTGGCCATCGAAGCGGCCCCGTCGAGCGTCGCCGAGGTCCCGCTCTTCGACGGGGGGCCGTACCCGGCGACGGTGAGCGCAGTCGACGACGTCACAGCCTATCTGATAACAAAACAGGACTTTCAGCACGTCTGCCGGCTCAACCCCGAGGTTCCCGTCAAGGTGCTGGCAGTGGTAGGCCATCGCCTCCGCCAGTTGGTGCGGCTGGTGGAAAGCGTCACTTTCGGGAGTGTTCGGCAGCGCCTGGCGAGAGCGCTGCTGGAGTTCGGCGACCAGGCTCACGCCGATGCCTTCACGCTACCGGTGACCCATGAGGAACTAGCCTACAGGCTCGGCACCGTGCGGGAGGTGGTCTCCCGGAACCTGGGCCGGTTCCAGGCGGAGGGCCTGCTGCGCATCGATCGCAGGCAAATCAGCCTGCTGGACCGATGCGGCCTCGAGCGTGAGGCCGAGACCGAGCTCTAGCTCCCGAACAGCGCCCAGTCCAGTACTTCTAGAACTCTCCGTGGCCCTCGAAATGAGAGAAACGGCCCTAAAACGTGCGGTCACATGTATAATCGGGAGCGGCGCAAAAGCGTCTGGCTCCAGGGCGGCGGCAGATCATCCGTCTGGACCGAACCGTCCTCGAGCGAAGCCGAGACCGGGTCTTAAGCTCCCGAGCAGCGCTCAAGCTAGTACTTTTCTTGGTCTCTCACTAGAACCGCATAGTACCGAGTTCTGCCTCTAACTGTCGGTTTCAATTGATGTTCCGTGGTATTCTGAGTTTCGGATCGAAGTATTCACGTTGGCGTGGGGGTACCGGTTGTGAGTGTTCGGCTCTTGATTCTCGCCTTGATCCTCTTTGGGGCGTGCGGCTTGGCCTCCGCCGACACGATTGACGCTACAGATGTGGACTGGAGCCGCGGGGAGGGCGTCTGGCTCACGGAGAATAACTCGTCTACGCCCACGGACGCTTACTTCGCCGGGGTGATCTTCATCACCCTCACCGCCAGCAATGGGAGCCAGTATAACCGGGACACCCTTTGTGCACAGTTGTTTGTCGACATTAATCCCGGCGTGACCTACAACACGACCGTCGTGCGCCCCGACCAAGTGCCCGGCAGAAACCTGACGATAGCCGCGTGGCTCGTTGACAGCGAGCTCCCGACGGTCACGACGGCACCCCAGGGGGCGGGGCTCCAGCTTGCCATCTGGGACATCGTCGAAGACGGCGGAGATGGATTCAGCACAGGGTCGGTCCAGGCATCCACGACGGCGGGCGAAGAAACGGACCCAACCGTGCTGTTGTGGGCGGAGACCTATGAATGCCTGGCGATGGGCTCACAGAGTCCCTCGTGTCAAGCGGCGGGGGTTACGCCACTGGGTCCGGTCCAGACCTCCGACCTCGCCTATGTATACATCAACACCGCCCTCAACGGCGATCCCGCCCAGATGCTGATCGGGCCCGTGTTCCAGGACAACGGGCCGGAACCCGCACCCGAGCCTTCCACATCCACGCTGGGGGGCGCGGGGCTGATTGCGGGCGCGTATCTAGCCTTCCGTAAGAAGGCTCGCTAGCGATCGCGGAATGCGGTCCCTGCCTCATAGCCGGCCATGCGGCGTTTGAGGGATTCGGCGTCCTTCGTGTCAGCCAGCGCCAGCGCCCTCCGCACCGTCAGCACCGCGTCCGTGAAGCGTCCCGTTTCGGCGTAGGCCGCGGCCAGCGCATCCAGAACCGCGGTGTCCTTCCCTCCGGATAGCTCGGACGCGCGCACCGCAAACACCAGCGCCTCGCGCCCGTTGCGCAGCGATGCCTGGGAGGACGTGGCCAGAACCCAGGCGGCCTGGCGGAGCGCGGTGGCGTCGTTCGGCGCCCGGTCGATGGCGGCGCGCCAGTGCGCCAGCGCCTCGGCCGTTTGCCCTTGTGCGTAGAGAGCGCCAGCCAGGCTGTCGTGGGCCTCCGGGTAGCCAGGATCGGACTTCACGGCTTCGCGCCACTCGCTCATCGCCTCCGCCGTCTTGCCCTGCCGGGCCATTGCGACCCCGAGGTGGTAGTGCGCAGGAGCACAGCTAGGGTCGATCTCGAGCGCCCGGTGGAACTCCGCAAGGGCCTGGTCCCGCTCCCCCTTGAGTTCCAACGCTTGGCCCAGGTTGGCATGATCCGTACTGGAATTGGGCTCCGGCTCCAAGCGGATCGCCGTCCGGAACTCGGCAACGGCGTCTTCCGGGCGGCCAAGATCGAGCAGCAGGAGGCCTAGCGCGTTGTGCGGCGCCGGATCGCCGGGATTGTCCGCCGCCGCCTTGCGGAGTTTTAGCTCGCTGGCTTTCCGCAATTGAACGACCGCCTCCTCCCGGCGGCCCGCGGCAAGGAGCGCCGCCGCCAGGTTGCTGTTCGCGAGCGCGTCCTCCGGGTCGGTTTCGAGCACTTGCCGCCACGCCGCGACCGCCTCATCAAACCGCCTCTGCTTCTGGAGGTACATCGCCCGGTCATACAGCCGATAGAAGTCGATGGCCGGGCCGCCGATCCGGAGCAGCCCGTCCGGCGCGATGTTCACAAACTCTGGGATGTTGACGGCGCGGTTGGCCGCGGTCGTGTTATCGACCAGGATCGCCGGGCTGTCGTTGCCATCTTCGTCGAGGTGCGTCAGGTACATCTGCGTGTACGGTGAGCGGGCCTTCGAGGAAAACACCAGCCACCGCCCGTTGGGCGAAAAACTGTGCCAGGAGTTCATGAGCGAGGTGTTGCACCGCATTCGTCGGGCTTGGCCGCCCGCCGCAGGTACGATATACAGGTGGCTGTCAGGGCGCATTAGCAGGCCGTTATGGCACTGGACGAACACGATCCATCTCCCATCCGGAGAGATCTTTGGGAAGGTATTGCTCATGCCGTTTCGAGAGGCGCCAGAAACCGGTTCGGGCGTGCCGCCTCGGCCGGCGCTGAAGGGAATCCGGTACAGGTCGTACTGGATCTGCCTCTCGCCCGGGTCGTTGGCGAACTTCGCCAGCGGCGCGCCTTCCGGGTTAGGGTCCATCGCCTCGGCGCGGGCGAACACCAGGTAGGCGCCGTCGGGACTCCAGGTGGCATTGGTCTGGACAAACTGCCGGTCATCGGCGCCCGGCAGCGGCTTGAGCGCACCCGTCTCGCGGCTGTACCAGCTCAGAATGCCGCGCGTCGGATAGAACACCTGCAGGAACCTGTAGTCCGTGAAGTTGGCCACGTAGTAATTGCTGGGACGGCGTGCCGCGGGCGCCTCCAGATCGGCGGGATTGAGCGTGGTGACGACGGTGCGGCCGTCCGGGGAAACCTGCGACATGAAGCCCACCCGCAGCTTGCCCTTCAGTTCGCCCTGGGCGGTGCGCCACTGGATCACGTTCATTTTGCCGATGGAGGTCTGGGCCGCCACGGGCGTCAGCGTGTAGAGGCCGCGGTTGTTCCGTAGGCCGTCGAGATCCATCCCCAGCGTCTTGCCGTCGCGCGAAAAGGAATGGCAGTTGGCGCACATGGGCACGTTCTGCATCACCACGCGGCTCTCGGGTTGGGCGATGCTCCGCAGGCGCCAGCGGATCAGGCGCACCGCCTCGGCAGCCAGGGGCTGGATGACGCCCTTTTCGGTCTCGGTGGGCATCAGCGGGACGTCGCGATAGAAGATGGGCGCGCCCACCGGGTCTCTCGAGGTGCCGATGGTGACCCGCCCGCGCGAAACGGCGAGGTCGCCGGCCAGGCCGGTGATGGTCACCGTCGCGGGCGCGGTCACGGAGTGCTTCTTGATGGATTCCCAAAGCGCGGCGCTGGGGGTCCAGGTGTGCGCGGCCGCCTGCTGGGCCGTCAGCCGAGGCGGCTGGTTCGTCTGGGAGACGCAGTCCGGGTCGATCTGGCCGATGCGCATCCGCGGGCCGCGCGACACGGCATGAATAGCCGGCGAACCGTCGCCGAACGAGATGGCCATGCGCCACTGAGTGGCGTCCCTTGCGGCATCGCGCCACAGGAAGGTAGGCGGCGTGATCTCGGGCGGGAAAACGGAGCCGTCCTCAGGGTAATCGACCGCGATGACCGCCGGTGCGGCAGCCAGGGCTAGGCCGGCAAAGAGGAGACCAACGGGAGCCCAGAGCGAGAACCGCACACGACCATTATCGCGCGTCGCTCGTTGAATCCACGCGGGCTACTCGAGCTCCACACCCGCGGGCTTCGGGCGGATTTCCTGTCACCTAACGGGACCGACTGCATCTTCGACAATGGAATCTTCAATATGGAAACTATGGTCCGTCACATCGACGGCGTGAAGTTCGTCGTCACTTCGCGGGGCCACGAGGTCGTCTGCGATCAGCCGCACGACAACGCGGGGACGGACGCGGGAATGAGTCCTCCCGAACTGTTGCTGGCCTCGCTCGGGAGCTGCGCGGGCTTCTACGCCGTGCAGTACCTGAAGGCGCGCGGCCTGGCGGCCGACGGTCTGACGGTGCGGGTCTCGGCCGAAAAGGCGAAGGCCCCGGCGCGGCTGGCCTCGTTCCGCATCGAGATCAGCGTTCCAGGTCTGGAGGACGAACGGCACCGGGAGGGCGTGCTGCGGGCGGCGAAGTCCTGCCTGATCCACAACACGCTGCTCAACCCAGCGGTCATTGAGACAGTGCTTCGCCCGGCCGCTGCGGCCGCCGCCGCGGAATAGGGCTGTTCTACAATGCGAGCGAGGACCCAATTTGGCAGCTTCCGACACCAGGGACGAAGTCGCACTGGCGCGCGACCTTATTGCCGGCGAGCCAGGGGCGTTCGACCGCTTCGTGGAAGTCTTCCGCTCCAAGATCTTCCACTATGCACAGACGGTGTGCGGGCGGCGCGAGGATGCCGAAGAGGTGGCGCAGGACACTCTGCTCAAGGTGTTCTCGAACTTCGGCCAATTGCGCGAGCCGGAGCGGGTAAGGGCCTGGGTGTTTCGCATCGCCCGCAACGAGTGCCTGATGCGGCGGCGCAAGAGCGTCTTCGCCCCTACCCAGGAGCTTTCCCTCGACGACTTCCTGCCGCACCAGGACCAGGACGATGGCCGGCGGCTCGAGATCGCGGATTGGTCCGCCCTTCCGGACGATCAGGCGCTGCGCGCGGAGATGAGGGACGCCGTCCACGCCGCGATCGAGAAGCTGCCGGAAATCTACAGGACGGTGATGCTGCTGCGCGACATCGAAGAGCTCAGCACAGAGGAGACGGCCGAAGTGCTGGATATCAGCGTGGAAGCCGTCAAGACGAGACTGCACCGGGCGCGGCTGGCGGTGCGGCAGAAGCTGGAAGAGTATATGCGAGGAGCTAAGGCCGGAGGGAGGCGGTGATGGGCGCCGGCAAGCACGACAAAGGGAAGTGCCACGACGTATTCGCGCTGCTCTCGGAGTATCTCGACCGGGAGCTGACTCCCCAGACCTGCGCCGAGATCGAGGCTCACCTGGCGGGCTGCCCGCCGTGCATCGAGTTCCTGAACAGCCTGAAGCGGACGGTGCGTTTGTGCCGCGACTGCGGAGGGGGCGAGAAGCCGCGGCCGCTCACCGCGGAGCAGCGGGACAAGCTGGTGTCGGCGTACCGTGCGTTCCTGGCGGGGAACCGGGGGTAGCGGGGGAGGCCCGCGGCCGGTCGCGCGCCGATTGGTTTCCCCGCTGCGCATTCGGCGGTCAAGATGTGGCCTGTTCCAGGTACAGCTCCACCCGGTCCGTCGTCCAGGTAGCCACACCCGCAGCCGAAGAAGTCGGTATCTTCGGTCCAGATCGGGCAACCCAGCGCGAGCGCCGACGCCAATATCGGCCAATCGTCCTCGTCCCGGCGGTCGATCCGTTGTCGGGCGAGAACTTCAAAGCGTGCGTAGGTCTCCGATTCCACCGTTTGTATTAACTCGGCCAGAGAATCCAAGAGCGCCATGGCAGGAGCGACCGGGACTCCGCGCCGCTCCAGGATGCCTGGAAGGTGCCCGCGGGCATCCTGGAATGCCGTATCCGGTGCTAAGAACTGTACTTGCTCTGAATACTGGCGAAGAAGGAGGAGCACGCGGGACCCCAGCACCGCGCGAATGAGGATATTCGCGTCGAGCACGAGCATGGTCAGCTCTTCTGCATCCGGCGTTCGCGGCGCAGCCGTTTGAAGTCCTCCATGAGTTCTCTCTCGGTCGTTCCCGCCGCAGCGATGAGTTCCTGCATCTTCTCGCCGGCGGCGCGGAGAGCATTGAGATCTGCCTGGCTCGGCTTCGGTTTGGTCGGGACATAGATGCCGATCGTCGCACCGTGCCGCGTGATGGCGACGGGCGTTTTCGATTCCAGATAGCTGGACAGGTTCTCTCGAAACTCCCGAATTCCGACTTTAGTGGCCTGCATGGATGTTGCCTCGATTGCGTACACAATGATACCACATCCTCGCTTCCCAACGGCCCGTGGGGCCGCACATGCGCCGCCGGGCGGATCGTGCGGCCGCACAAGGTCGGATGGGGTAACGCGGACGAGGGTGGGGCGAGCGGTGCAGGGCAGCTGGTGCCGTTCTGTTCTCTATTGCCGATCTGGAGTGGGGCTGGTGCGAAGCCGAGCCGCATTTCCTCACCGGCATCCAGGAGGCGGCTCGCAAGGGCTACGATCGCAGGCTCTTCCGCCCGAGCACACAGGCCCGCTTCTCGGCCCCGTAGGTCGCGTTCAAGTTCGGTGTGCCCAAGCGGGCTGGCCCCGGCGCACCGTGCCTTTGGTCCCAAGGCGATGGTAGGGCGGAGCGCTGGACTCCAGAGGACCACCGGACCAACCCAGCGTACGTTCCGCCGCCTGTCCCGTGAGGAGTTGAAACATCGGCCCCTGAGCACCGCCACCGACTGGCCGGGCGGTCACGAATCCGCGGGCCCTACAGCACAGGCCAGCGCCACGCGGTACGATTGAGCCAAAGGAGATCCTATGAAGTTCCTGTTCACCGCTGTTTCTGCGTTTGCTCTTCTGGCCGGCGTGGCGACCGCCGCGGATGCGCCGAATCCTCTCATGACGAGCTCCCATGCGTTCTACAGCCTGCTGAAGGACGACGTGCTGGGCTCGGCGGACAAGATGGCGGAGGCGGATTACTCCTTCCGCCCAACCCCCGACGTGCGCACGTACGGCGAGATTCTGGGTCACATCGCCAACGCGCAGTTCCTGCTGTGCGGGATCGCATCCGACGGCAAGATGGTCATGAGAAACTTCGAGAAAACGGCCACCACCAAGGCCGAGATCGTGGCCGCGCTCAACGAGGGCTTCGCGTTTTGCGACAGCGTCTACCAGAAGCTGACCGATGCCGACGCAGCGGCGATGGTGCCGTTTTTCGGGCAGCAGCGCACCAAGCTGAGCATGCTCGATTTCAACATCGCGCATGGCTTTGAACACTACGGAAACCTGGTGACGTACATGCGGATGAAGGGCATCGTCCCGCCCTCGAGCGAGAAGAAGAAGATGTAGGCGGGGTTAGCGGTACGTGACCAGGGCCGGATCGGCGAGGTGCGGGACCGCGTTGAAGCCCAACAGCGAGAAGCGGTCGCCCGAGAAGAGAAACTCGGAGCAGGCGGAGTTGCGCACCAGCCAGGCCAGCTCCAGCGTTTGGACCGGTTCGAGGCCGTGCGCCATCTGCACGGCGACGGCGGTGGGGCCCGCGGAGGAGAACACCACCACGCGGGCGCCTTTCGCGCCGTGGTTGCGCACCTGATCGAGACCGCGCCGCACGCGGGCCGTGAACATTTCCCAGGTCTCGACTTCCGAGGCGTCGAATTCCCGCCGCACCCACATCGTCGTGAAGGCGCGGAAGAGAAGCTCGATGGCGCGGGCCTGCTCGGGCCGGCCCTGGGCGCGGCGCAAGTCCCGATCGAGAGCGCCGATATGGGAATTCTCCGCGGCGAGCCGGGGCAGGTAGCGGCGCGTCAGCGCTTCCCCGGGGAACTCGTCGAGATCGGGCACGACCACCGGCTCCGGCCACGCCAGGCCGGCCTTGCGGCAGAACTCGCCGGCCAGTTCGGCGGTCCGTAGGTGGCGCTTCGCCGGGCCCGAAAACACGCGCTCGAAGGCGGTTCCGGTTCGGGTCCAATACTCGCCCAGGGACGCCGCCTGCCTCTCGCCGAGCGGCGAAAGGCGGTCGTAATCCTCGGCGAACAGGGACGCCTGCCCGTGGCGAACCAGAGTGAGGACGCTCATTTTGGCGAGGGCTCGACGTGCACCAGCACGTCCGCGATGAAGTCCAGGTTCTCCTTGAGACGGATGCGGACGGCGGTGGCGATGTCGTGCGATGCGCGCACGGTGATATCGGGGTCCACTTCCAGGTGCAGATCGACGTGGTACTCGAAGCCGGTCTTGCGCGCGTAACACTTCTCGACGCCCGCGACGCCGGGCACGGTGAGCGCCAGCGCGCGGATCTGGCTCATGAGCCCGCCGTCCGGCATGGTGTCCACCAGTTGCAGCGAGGTCTCGCGAACGATGCGCGCGCCGGTGAAGACCACGATCAGGCCGACGGCGACTCCGCCGTATTGGTCCGCGTGCAGAAACCGCGCGGGATCGAAAAGCGTGAGCCCGAGCGCGATCAGGGCGGAGGTTCCGGAGAGGATATCGACGGTGTCGTTCCAGGCGTCGGCAATCAACGCCCCGCTGCGCGTGCGCCGGCCGTAGTGGAACTTCAGCGTCGAGAGGCCGGCCTTGAGCAGGATGGAAACGATCAACGGCCAGACGGCATAAAACGCAGGCGGCGCGCGGCGCTCGGAGAGATGATCGAGGGCGTGCACGCAGATGCCGGCGCCGGCGGCGGACAGGAGAATTCCGACGGCCAGGCCGCTGAGCATCTCGAAGCGCCCGTGCCCGTATGGGTGCTCCGCATCCGGCGGCCGCGCGGCGGCCATCAGGCCAACCAGGACGATGGTCGAGCCCACCACGTCGCCGGCGGATTCGAAGCCGTCGGCCACCACGGCCGTCGAGCCGGCCATCCAGCCGATCAGCAGCTTGCTGAATGCGAGCGCACCGCCGACTCCGATGCTCAGCAACGCGATCCGGCGGGCGGCGAGGGCTCTTTGAGTTTGGCGAGTGGCTGGGAGCAAGGAGGGCTCCTCCGACTATGGTAGCCGAGTTCAAGTGTGGCGCACGCACTCCTGCGTGCCGCGTCCCGACTCTTCGGGACGCATAGCCCGCGGACCAGGGGGTCCGCCCCACCATCTGGCGGTAGGCCTCTGCTAAACTCGAATTTCGCCATGAGTTCCAAGCCAACGAAGCCCAAAGAGCCCGTGCCGCCGCTCAACGTCTGGGGACCGGCCGTGGCGCTGGCGTGGTTCGTCCCCGGAGGCGGCCATTTTCTGCTGAAGCGCTACGGGCGCGCCGGGCTGCTGCTGGGCGCCGTGCTGGTGATGTTCCTGTTCGGGCTCATGATGCGCGGCGAGTTCCTGAAGCCGCAGGCCGGCGACCTGTTGACGATCGTGATGTACTACGGCGGCTTCGTCTGCAACGTCCTGACCGGCGTGCCGTACATGATCGCGGTCTGGTTCGGATACGCCCAGCCGGATATGGCCGGCGCGGTGCACGATTACGGAACCAAGTTCCTGGTGACCGCGGGCTTGCTGAACGTGCTGGCGATGGTGGACGCGTACGAAATCGCCATCGGGAAGAAAAGCTGATGCCGAAGGTGACCCTCTCGCACTTCGAAGCCGCTCTCCTGTTCTCCCTGTGTGCCTCTCTGGTTCTCGGCGTGGTCACGAAACGCACGGACCGCGAGCGCTTGAAGTACGGCGCGTACTGCTTCGCGTGGTTCGTCGTGGTGCTCTTCGGCCTCGGCTGGCTCATGTACCTGGGGCACGGGTAGCCGGCCCGGCCGCCGGCGCATGGCTGAGGGCCCTATGAAGACGTTCTACATCGAGACCTTCGGCTGCCAGATGAACGTGCACGACTCCGAGAAGGTGATCGGCACGCTCCTGGCTCAGGGCTACACCCAGGTGCCCGATCCCGAACGAGCCGGCCTGGTACTGTACAACACGTGCAGCATCCGCGACAAGGCCGAGCAGAAGGTCTTCAGCCGTCTGCAGCAATTCAAGCGCGCCGGGAACGGCAAGGTCTTCGCGGTGCTCGGCTGCGTGGCGCAACAGGAAGGCGAGCGGATTTTCGAGAGGGCGCCGCACGTGAGCCTGGTGTGCGGCTCGGCCAGTTACAACCGGCTGCCGGAGATGCTGGTCCAGCTCGAGCGTGGCGACCGGCGCGTTACCGGCCTGGACCTCGGCACCGATCTGACCTTCGAGACGCCGCTGACGCGCCGCGACAATCCGCACCGGGCCTACATCACCATCATCGAGGGCTGCGACAAGAGCTGTGCGTATTGCGTGGTTCCGTTCACACGGGGTCCCGAGCGCAGCCGCACCAGCCAGAGCGTGCTGGACGAGGCCGCGAGCTTGGCCGGGCAAGGCTACTCCGAAGTGCAACTGCTGGGGCAGAACGTGAACAGCTACCGCGATCCCTCGCCGGCGGGTCTGGACTTTGCGCGGCTGCTCGATGGCGTCGGCCGGACGCCCGGCCTGCGGCGCGTGCGCTTCACGACTTCGCATCCGCGCGATTTCGTCAAGCAGATTGTGGACGCCATCGATTCGAACCCGGTGCTGGCGAGTCACGTGCACCTGCCGGTGCAATCGGGCTCGACCGCGGTTCTCGACCGCATGCAGCGGCTCTACACGCGGGAGCATTACCTGGAACGTATCGCGTGGATCAAGAACGCCAGCCGTGCGATCGCGATATCGAGCGACATCATCGTGGGCTTCCCGGGCGAGACCGAGGCGGACTTCGAGGAGACGCTCTCGCTGCTCGCCGAGGTCGAGTATGACTCCGTGTTCAGCTTCAAGTACTCGCCGCGCCCCAACACGCCGGCGCTCGGCCTTGACGGCCAGGTGCCCGAGGAAGAAAAAGCGCGGCGGCTGACCATCGTGCAGGAGAAGCAGCGCACGATCCAACTTCGGCGCAACGCGGCGCTGGTTGGAACGGTCGAGGAAGTGCTTGTCGAAGGCTACAACCAGGCCACCGGCCAGTGGATCGGCCGCACCGCACAGAACCGCGTGCTGAACTATACCCATCCGCAGAACGGGCACCCGCTCGAGGGAGAGTATCTCAACGTGCGGGTCACCCGCGCGGGTCCGAATTCCCTGGCGGGCGAGGCAGTATGATTCCGGCCGCGCGGCATGACCGCTTGCTAACGCGCGCGGTTCGGAAGCACCGGCGAGGCAGTATGATGGAAGCTGAAGGGGGCGAACCATGGAAGTCGAAATGAAGATCCGCGGCCTGATGATGGACCCCGTGTCCAATATGCCGATCGTCATCCTGAAGGATGTGAACGGCAACTCGATCCTGCCGATCTGGGTCGGAGTCTACGAAGCCAACGCGATCGCCCTCGAAATCGAGAAGGTCAGCACGCCTCGCCCCATGACGCACGACCTGATCAAGAGCCTTCTGGCAGGTCTCAGCACGGGGATGAAGAAGGTAGTGGTCAGCGAGCTGAGAGACGACACCTTCTACGCCGTGATCTGGCTGGAGCGGGACGGCGAGATCATCAGCGTTGACTCCCGGCCGAGCGACGCCCTGGCGCTGGCGTTGCGGCTGGATTGCCCGATCTACGTCGAGGAATCGGTGCTGAAATCCTCCAAGATGGTCTCCACGGTCTCCGACAAGGTCAACCAGGAGGAGATGCGGCGCTGGCTCGAGGGCCTGAACGACGAGGACCTCGGGCGGTACAAGATGTAGCAGCCGCCCCCCCACCGCGAAACAAAGCACGCCTTTCCTCGTCTACAGGAGTATGAGCGGGGCAAACAGAACCAGGTGGGTGAAAGGGGCGGGGGGGACGATCCTGCTGGCCGCGGCCGTCCTGGTTGGGACCGGCAACCAGTCCTTCGAGCACGCTTACCGCTCTACGCGCGGTTTCGTGGGCTACTTCCGGTCTATCGAGAAGTCAACTCTCCAAGAAGGCCTGTGGGAGAGAGTGGCGCTCAGCCTGGTGCTGGCGAGCGCCGACTCTCCGGAGCCTGTGCGCGCGAACGAGCCTCGCAAACTACCGTCTTCCTTCTAGTCGGCCTTCTTGTGGTGCACCACGGGCTTGGGCGGTGCGGGCCAGCCGGTCAGGTTCTTCTTCTCGACATCGAAGGTCACCATGAAGGGCTGCTTGGTGAAAGATGTAGGCACGCCACGGAACGTAATCGCGGTTCCCGGTTCGGCCGGGCGTGGCAGCGGCGGATCGAACACCAACGTGGCGTCGGGCGTCTTGCCGTCCTCGATCGAAACCTTAACGAACTTGGGGGCGCGCGCCGGCTCCTGGCTGATAACCTTTCCCTGGAAGGCAGGCTGTCCTTCCGGCGGCACCAGCGCGTCCTTCATCGATCCACTGAAGTAGGCGTCGCCTCCGTCGCTGGTGAGCTGTCCCTTAATCGTGACCCACAGTGCCAATGAGGGGCTGCTCTGCTGCAACGCCTGGAGCTTCTGGTTTGCGACCTCGTCCGAACTCAGGATCTTGAAGCCCTCGGGCGGAAAGACGCTGGCCTTGGCGGATGCCAGCAACGCCTGGAAGCCCGCGGGGTCATCGCCGTGATATGTGACGTAATTGGTCTGCACGAAGGTTTGGGTCCGCTGGCGCATGGCCGGGTCAAGAGAACCCGGTCCGTCATAAACCGCCGCGCGCGCATAATAAAAGAGCGCCTGCGCAAGCAGTTCGGGCTTCTTCTCCGCCGACGCTTGAGCGCCCAATGCGCTCGCGAGCCAGTAGACGGCCTGCGAATCCGCGGGGTTGGCTTGAAGTTCCGCCTTGAACTCGGTTTCAGCGGTAGCTTGGTCCTTGCGCTGGTAGGCAACCCATCCCAGCGTGCGGTGTCCGATGATCGCCATCTGGGATTGCGTCTGTTTCCAGACCTGCTCGTCGGTAACCTGCGCCGGCTTCTCGGCGCTCAGCAGGCCGTTAGCGGCCTTCTGCGCCAGGTCCAGCGCGTCGGGCGACGTCTGGCTCGGAACCGTCAGTAGGGCGATCCAGTACAGCGCTTTGAGATTCTTGGGATTCAGGCCCAGCAGATCCTTGCTTGCGGCGAGCATCTTGTCCGGCTGCTTGAGAGCCTGGTAGGCATCGATTAAGGCTTCAAGGCGCATTTCCTTGAAGTCCGTTTCCGGGTACTTGTCTTTCCACTGGTTGAGCAGGTCCAGCTTCTTCTGAGGATCCTTCTCAGCCAGAGCGTTCTGGTAGAGATCGTACTCCGCCCGGTCCTTCCAATTGGGTGTTTTCTGAGCCGTCTGCGAAGTCTGCGCCGCTGGTTGCTGGTTCTGCCCCCAGGCGGACCCGAGGCCCAAAGCGGATGAAATCGCAATGGCGACAACAGCCGAAAGTTGAACGCGCACTCACGCCTCCTGTACTGCCCTATTCTGTGCTGCTCCTGTAAGGCCGACCCGGCAAGCCACCGCGCACAGGCTCTGGTCAGGAGTATACCGCGGCGCGACTTGCACTTTGCGGAGTATAGCGGAATCAAACTCCAGGGCGCAACATCAAACCCGCCACTCCTGTGGACGGGGCCGGGCGAGGGGTCGTTTCGCGAGGTTACGGTCGACAGGCCGGAGGCCTGTCCCACTGCCAGCGCCCGCCCAACTGTATCCTGGAGTCTTGTGACGAATGCGCTACGCTGATTGGGCCGTCATCCTCGTCTACCTGGCCGGGGTAACCTGGTTCGGCGCCCATTTTCGCCGGCGCCAGAAGAGCCTGAAGGAGTACTTCCTCGGCGGCCGGACCGCTCCGTGGTGGGCCATCGCGCTCTCCATCGTATCCGCCGAGACCAGCACGCTGACCATCATCAGCACCGCGGGCCTGGCCTTCGCCGGCGACCTCGGCTTCCTGCAGGTGGTCTTGGGGTACCTGCTGGCGCGCATCGTGATTGCGTTCCTCTTTTTGCCCCAGTATTTCCGGGGCGAAATGTTCACGGCCTACGAGCTCATCGAAGTCCGGTTCGGCCCCCGCCTGCGCCGGGTGACCGCAGCGACGTTTCTGATCGTTCGCGCTTTCGCCGAGGGCGTGCGCGTCTTCGCCATCTCGATCGTGATTTCGATCGTGCTGGGCACCGGCGAGATCGCCTCCATCGTGCTGATCGTCTGCCTGACGCTGTTCTACACCTTCGAAGGCGGCATGACAGCGGTGATCTGGACCGACGTGGCGCAGATGTTCCTCTACGTTTTCGGCGCGGCGGTCAGCTTCGTGGTCCTCCTGCATCAAATACCGGGAGGGTGGCCGCACGTGGTTGCCGTGGCCGCGCCGCTCGGCAAGTTGCGCGTGTTCGACTTCAGTTTCCAGCTGACGCCGGCGTATTTTGCCCGCCGTTACACGTTTTGGGCGGGCTTGGTCGGCGGGTGCTTCCTGACAACCGCCAGTCACGGAACCGAGCAGTTGTTCGTGCAGCGGCTGCTGGCCGCCCGCAACGAACGCGAAAGCCGCGCGGCGCTGTTTGCCAGTTGGGCCGTGATTTTCGTCCAGTTCAGCCTGTTTCTGCTGATTGGCGTCATGCTTTTCGTGCTGCGCTCGGACCAGCGCCTCGCCGCCCCGCAACGGCTGGACCGGCTTTATCCGGAATTCGTATGGCACTCCCTGCCGCCGGGCCTGGCGGGACTGGTGATCGCCGCGATCCTGGCGGCGGCCATGTCCAATCTGAGCGCCGCGCTAAACGCTCTAGCCTCGACGACCGTCATCGATTTTTGGAAGCCTTGGGGCCGCAAGCTGGGGAGCCTCGGCGAAGTGGGGGGGGCGCGCGCCGCCACAGTTGCCTGGGGGATTGTGCTGCTGGTGATCGGAGCCTTCGCAAGGCATTGGGGCACGGTGCTCGAAGCCGGGCTCACCATTGCCTCCATCGCCTATGGCGGCCTGTTGGGAGTGTTCCTGCTGGGCCTGCTGCCGCGCCGGGTCCCGCAGAACGCCGCGATGCTGGGCATGGCCGCCGGCATCGGCACGGAGGTCTATCTGAAACTCGGCACCGGCATTGCCTGGACCTGGTTCGCGGCCATCGGAACCGTGGTGACTTTTACGTCCGCCTGGCTGGCTTCTCCGCTGTTCGAAAGGGATCCGGGTGAGCGAGGATAACAACCCACAGGCTGGCCTGAGGCGCGACCTGGGCATCTGGAGCGCCGTGGCGATCGTTGTCGGCACGGTCATCGGAAGCGGGATTTTCCGCGTCTCCTCGAAGATGGTGGCCGAGGTCGGATCGCCGGGCGCCGTTTTCCTGGTTTGGGTTTTCGGGGGCGTCCTGACGCTGTTCGGCGCCCTAAGCTACGCCGAGCTGGCCGCCGCCATGCCCGAAGCGGGCGGGGAATACGTCTATCTGAAAGAAGCCTATGGCCCGTTGTGGGGCTTCCTCTACGGCTGGACCCAGATGTGGGTGGCCAAGAGCGGCTCGATTGCCACCATCGCGACGCTGTTCTTCGTCTATTTCGCCAACTTCGTCCCGATCCTCGACGGCGTAATGCTGACGGTGCGGCTGCCGATCGGGCCGGGGGGCGGCCCGCTCGAAATTCGCTATGGCCAGATTTGCTCGATGGCGCTTATTTTGGCGCTGGGCGCCGTCAATTACGCCGGGGTGAAGTTCGGCGGCCGGGTCCAGGTGGCGGTAACGGCCCCAAAACTGGCGCTGATTGGTGGGATTATCCTCATCGGGCTGGTGGCGGGGCAGGGCAGCGCGGCAAACCTGGTCTCGTCGATTCCCGCCGTGGGCGGCGCAACGGGCTTCTTCACCGCGCTGGTCGGCGCCCTGTGGGCCTACGATGGCTGGAATAACGTCAGCATGGTGTCCTCCGAGATCCGCCGGCCGCAGCGCAGCCTTCCCCGCGCGCTTATCGCGGGCACCGCCGCCGTGATTGCGATATACCTGCTCACCAACCTGGCGTACTTCCGCGTGCTGTCAGCGCGGGATGTAGCCGCGGCGCCCCGCGTGGCGGCCTTGATGATGCAGCGCGTTTTCGGGGCCGTGGGCGCGAGCGCGGTGAGCGTGGCCGCGATGGTGTCGATATTCGCGGCACTGAATGGATCCATCCTTTCCGGCGCCCGCGTTCCCTATGCGATGGCGCGGGATGGGCTCTTCTTCCGCAAGGTGGCTGAAGTTCACCCGGTTCACCGCACCCCGGGCGTCTCTATTCTGGCGCTGTGCGGCTGGGCCGCGCTGTTGGTGCTGACTGGTCGCTTCGAGGAGCTGTACACGTATGTGATTTTCGCCAGTTGGATACTGTATGGAATGACGGGGATAGCGGTGCTGGTGCTGAGGCGGCGGCGTCCGGATCTGGCAAGGCCTTACCGGACCCTGGGGTATCCGGGGGTGCCAGTACTATTCGTACTAGGAGCCGCCGTGGTGGTGTGGTCGACTCTGTTCCAGTCGCCGCGGGAGTCCCTGCTGGGGTTGGGGATCATTCTGGCGGGTTTACCCTTTTATTTTCACTGGCGGCGCAAATTTCAGAGGGAATCCGGGCATTTCGGACATGGGTTTCCGGGTACCATGCCTCCAGACGGCTAAAACCGGAAAAAACACCAGGCTGCATCTTTTTGTTCTGATTTCAGAACAAACCCCTTGAAACCTGAGCAAAAGTGCGGTAAAACTGCTCTAGTATTCAATGGGCAATCGCCAGACTGTTCCGATTTCAGAACGGAGCGGCGACCCCCGATAGGAGCCAGACATGGACGTCACCAAGATCATCACCGAATTAAGACAGGAACGGGAGCAGATTGAAGAAGCCATCATCAGCCTGGAGCGGCTGGCCCGCGGGCGCGGCAGACGCCGCGGCAGGCCTCCGGCCTGGCTGGCCATGGCCAAGAAGCGCGGCCGCCCCGTGGGCAGCAAGAACAAGACCAGCGTGAGCAAGCCCGCGGCATCATAAATCAGGTTCGACGCCGGGCCAAGTAACGGGAGGGTGGCCGCGTCTCGCCGGAAACAGCCGGGACGCGGTCGCCTACCTATAAAGCAGGTGGTCCTCACGGAGTTTCAGGAACGCTTCGAGGGCGTCTTGGCCGGCCTGCTGTATCCGCTCCGGATCCTCTCCGTCCCCGAGGAGCCGCATGGTCTGGCGGTTCCCAATCAGCCACCGGTTGTCCTCCAGGACGACCTTGGACGGGTACAGGTGGCCGATGGCGGAAGCAACCTCCAGCCCTAATCTCGCTGAATCGAAAGCCTCCCGTTCAGTAATCACGAAGCGGACGCCGTCGATGAGCCGGCCAGAGAAGTTCCCCGAGGAAGGTCGGAAACGCGTGGCGTGGGTCCGCACGCCGGGGATGAACCGCGCGTTCAGGAAGGCAGACAGTTCAGGCCCCCGAATCCAATCCGCTCCGATCTGTTCGAAGGGCGCATCGGTCCCGCGTCCCACCGAGTAGTTCCGGGAGGCCTCAAGCATCGCCACACCGGGGTACAGGAGCGCCGCGTTGAGACTGCGCATGTTGGGCGAAGGGTCCGTCCATGGCAACCCGGTCGAATCGAACCAGTCGCCTGGCTCCCAATCCCACATGGCGATAACGCGCAGCTCGACGCCGAGTCGTTTTCGGGCGTTGAAGAGGCGGGCCAGCTCGCCAGCCGTCATTCCGTGACGCAAGGGAAGCGGCAAATACGTGACGAACGACACGAACTCAGGGTCGAGCATGGGGCCTTCGACGTGGATGCCGGTGATTGGATTCGGCCGGTCGGGGACAAAAAAAGGAACCTCGTGCGCTGCCGCGGCCTCCATGCAGTAGGCCAGCGTGGTCATATACGTGTAAAACCGGGCGCCAATATCCTGGATGTCGAAGACCAGGGCGTCGATGCCCTTCAGCATTTCGGCGGTGGGGCGGTGGCCCGCGGCCGAATAGAGGCTCCAGATGGGCAGGCCGGTGGCAGGGTCGGTCGAGCTGGCGATGTCGGGCCGGTCCTCGGCGCCGCTGATTCCGTGCTCGGGCGAGAACAGCGCCGCCACTTTGACGCCGCCGGCCAGCATGAGATCCACGTTGCGGCGGCCCTGGCGGTCCACGCCGGTATGGTTGGTGATGAGGCCCACGTTGCGGCCGCGCAGCGGCTCGAAGCTCTGGCCGGCAAGCACCTCGAGGCCGGTGAGCGTGCCGGCGTTTCGCGCCACCACGCGATGGAGTCCCGGGCCGCTGATCGTCTCGTTGTAGCCGGTAATAGCGACTCCCGGAGTGCTGACGCCCACGGCGGCGGCGACGGCGGTCGCGATGCGGCCCCGCTCGGAAGTGAGCGCCGGCCGGATGTGCGGATGCACGCTGTTGGCGAGAAGGATCACGTAGGTTGCCGACAGCGGGTCGATCCACAGCGAAGTTCCCGTGAACCCGCTGTGGCCGTAAGAGCCGATCGGGAACAGCTCTCCGCGGTTTCCCGAAAGCGGCGAATCGATATCCCAGCCCAGGCCGCGCAGCACCGGCTGGTCGGCCGGCGATTGCGGCGTCGTGAACTTCCTGACCGTCAGGGGACTGAAGATGTGCTCGCCGCCGCCCAGCATCATCTCGGCAAAGCGCGCCAGGTCGTCGGCGGTCATGAAGAGGCCCGCGTGGCCGGCGATTCCGCCCATGCGCCGCGCCGTGGGATCGTGAACGACGCCGCGTAGAATCTGGCCCTTCACGTTTTCGGTGGGCGCGATTCGGTCATGCCAGGAGGCCGGCGGCTGGAAGGCGCTTTCGCGCATGCCCAGCGGCGCGAAGACTTCCGCGCGCGCCACTGCGGGAAGGGAATCGCCGCTCAGCCGCTGTACAATCTCACCGAGCAGAATGAAGTTGATGTCGCTATACGAGAATATCGTTCCGGGCGGAATGGCGCATTTCTCCGACAGCGCCATGCGGACGCCGGTTTCGTGGCCGCTCCAGGCGGGCTCCAGATCCAGATCGGGCGGCAGGCCGGAAAAATGCGTCATCAGATGGCGCAGGGTGACGTCGCTCTTGCCGCCCTGGAATTCGGGGAGATAGTCGGTGACGCGGTCGTTGATCCGGATTTTGCCGGCTTCGAAAAGCTTCATCAGGGCCGGCGTGGTGGCGACCACTTTGGTGAGCGACGCGACGTCGAAGATCGTATCCAGGGTCATGGCCTCGCGCCGCGGCTCGAGCGACCGGAACCCGTAAGCTTTGCGATGCAGGATATGGCCCTGGTGGCCGACAATCAACACCGCGCCGGGGAGGCGGTTGGCGCGGACCGCCCGATTCAGAATGGCATCGAGCGCCGGCGAACCCGCGAACGCCGCGGCAGCCGAAGGCTCGCCGAGTGCGCGCACGATGGCCGGGGCGCCAGCCACGCCGGCCATCCACGTGCGTCTGGAGATCTTCATTGAAATTTACGTGCGATTTCCTCGAACTGTCCGGCCAGGCGAAGGTCGTTAGCGGTAATGCCGCCGGCGTCGTGGGTGACCAGGTCGATGGCGACCCGGTTGTAGACGTTCGACCAATCGGGGTGGTGGTTCATCGCCTCCGCGCGCAATGCGGCGGCGGCCATGAACTCGAAAGCCTGGACAAAGTCGGCGAAGCGGTATTCGCGGTGCAGCTTGCCTTCCACGACTCGCCAGCCAGGCAGGTTGTGGAGCGCGGATTCGATCTCGGAATCCGGAATCCTTACTGGTGACGCCATGCCCTTATGGTAGCCGAGGACAAGCTGAAGCATGTCCTACGGGCCGTAGATCGGGACAACGGCGCCATTGATGTCCGCGGCGGCTTCCGAGGCGAGCCACAGGAGCAGTCGCGCGATCGATTCGGGCTTCACCCAGCGGGAGAAGCCGGCGTTCGGGTCGGCCGCGCGATTGGCCGGCGTGTCGATGACGCTGGGCAGTACCACGTTGGCCGTGACCCCGGTGAGCTTCACCTCAAGGGCGATGGTGCGGACCAGCGCCACCAGCGCGGCCTTCGAGGCGCCGTAGGCGGCCAGCGTCGCCACCGGCTCGACCGCGGTCTTCGAGCCGATCGCGACAATGCGCCCGTAGCCGGCCTCGAGCATGGCCGGCAGAACGGCCCGTGCGATGTAGAAGGCCGAGTGCACATTGAGGTCGAACATGCGGCTCCAGACGCCATCGGGGGTTTGGGCGACCGGCGTGCCGCCCTCGAAGCCACCGGCCAGGTGCAGCAGCACGTCCAGCCGTCCGAACTGGGCGCGCACCGTCTCGGCCGCTCGCGCCGCCTCATCGGGCCGCGTCAGGTCCGCCGAGATGTCGGATCCGGAGCGCGAAACGGCCGCCACGGTGGCGCCGGCTTCGAGGAATGCGCGCGCTACCACCGTGCCCAGCCCGCCGCTAGCGCCAGTGATCAGGACCACTCTCCCAGTGAAGTCACCCATGTCCGAAGGGTAGCGCAGACCGAGCGCGGTGGGGGCCAGCGCTCAGCGCGGAGCGCCGGGCGGTTTCTCGAACATCACCAGGTCTACGCCGCCAGACGGCAGCAGCCGCACGCTTCGCCAACCGGCCAGTTGTGGCTGTGTCGCAAACCATCCTTGCCAGAAATGCGCATCGGTGGAGCTACCGTAGATGAAGAAGCGCGTCGTTGCGGGGAGCACCGTGCCGGCGAGTTCCCGCCCGTACCCTTCTGCGGCCGCATAGGACTGGTACGGAAACAGGTACGGCTTCCCACGAATTGGGTACACCGACAGATAGGCGTACAGGAACCCGGGCAAGCGGTATTGCGGCGTCCAGACGGGAGGCTTCCCTTCGACGAAGGCGCTGGGACAGATCACCGGCGTCGCGGGTCCGAGGCTATGCTGGTTGAGAAGCTGCGCGGCGGTGCGCCAGTCGAAGGTGTTGTGAGTCGGCCACGGCTCTCGCCATTGCCCAAGGGCTATAAGCACGCCGACACCGAGAAGAGCGGCCAGCGGCTTCCAATACACGGATGGTATCCAGAAAGCGGCGACGGCCGTGGCGGCGAGCGCGGCTCCCGGCAGCGAAAGGGCAAGATACCGGTCGACGAAGAGGCTGTTGCCCGTCAGCCACGAGAAGGCAAACAGGCCCAGGGGCTGGCATAACCACCACGCCAGTATCAGCGCGACAGACGAGCCGAGAACCGCCGGCGAAGGCCGGCGCCAACGACCGGCAACACTCAGGATCAGAGCGCCAATCCCACAGGTAAGCACAAGCCCGAACTTGAGCGAATAGCACAGGTCCCTGGCTTGCGGTTCCGCAACTACGACGTGGGCATGGGCCTGACGAAGAAGCGATACGGACTTCGCAGCAACCGGTGCGAGCGATACCGAGAGCACGGCGAGGACAGCGGCCGCGTGCCGCCATCGCACGCCGGTTTCATGCCGGACCAGGCGGAACGCGGCATACAGCGCAAAGACCAGGTAAAACGGCCAGAACACGAGGTGGGTGCGCCAAAGCAGGGAGGCGGAGACGACAAACAGGATCGCGTCCCTCCAGCGGGCCGAGTCGAGCCAGCGGATCAGGAACAAGACGCTTGCGGCAGCGATGCAGAAGCCGAGCGCATATGGCCGGGCGTCGGCAGCGGCGTAGTTGATGGAGCGCAGTGCGAGGCACGCGAACACGGCGAACCAACCAGCGTGGTGGTGGATCAGACGCCCCGCAATGCCCGCAACCAGGAAGAGAGCGAACGCCATGGCGAGTACGGAGGGCACGCGATACGCGACCTCGGAGGCGCCAAACAGCGCATCCGCCAGGCGGGGCAGCCAGTAGTAGATCGATTCCGGAACCTGCGGAGCGGCGTCCAGAGACGAATGCGAGCCGCCGTGATGCACTACGAAAACGGTCAAGGCTTCGTCCGTCCAAAAGCTGGATGGCAGAGGCATCACCCAGAGCCGGATGACGCACGCGGCGAGGACAAGGCTCAGAAGGATCTCGATGCGCCGCACGCGCGCCAGCCTCGCGAGCCAGCGCTCGAGCGCGTTCCGGATCTGGGGAAAGAGAATGCGATGGCGCCACGAGGGGCGTGCTTCACATTGGCCCGCATCCGGAGCAGCGGCCGAGATCGGCATAGCAAAGAGTTACGCCCGCCAGAGGTCCCCGCGGGCGACTCCATCAATATACACGTTCGACGACCGCGCCGCCCGGTCCGTAATCCGTCCGCGGTTGCGTCCCGGAAGCCTGCCCCGGCACGGCCGGTCGCGCGGTCATAATGGAAGGACATGCCCGAGACGCTGCCTCGCCTCAGAATGGATCTCGATTTCCTGCCTTCGCCCCTGCGCGACCGGCCAGGGCTGCTGATCCGCGATCCGTTCCGCTACTCCGATGCCACGCTCATCGTTCCGCCGGTGCTGGTACAGTGCCTCGAATTCTTCGACGGCCGCCAGACCGACCTCGACCTGCGGGCGGCGCTGGTGCAGTTGACCGGCGACCTCCAGATTGGCGAAGTGGAGCAGCACTTGAGGCAGGCGCTGAGCGATGCCGGCTTCGTCGACGACGACGTCTACCGCCGGCTCCGCACGGAACAGCACGCCGCGTTCGCGCAGGCCGAGCGGCGGGAGGCCTCGCACGCCGGCGCCGCGTACCCGGAACAGCCCGCGGCTCTGCGCGCGACTCTGGGCGGGTACATGTCGGCGGCGGCGCCCGCACCGCTCGGCGGGTTGGTGGGTATCGCGGCGCCGCACATCAGTCCCGACGGTGGCTATCGCACCTACGCAGCCGCTTATAGCGCTCTCGGCTCCGAGTACAAAGACCGCGTGTTCGTCATCCTGGGCACATCGCACTACGGCGAGCCGCAGAGATTCGGCCTTACCGTGAAGCCCTTCGTGACGCCGCTGGGCGAGGCGCGGACCGAGCGGGCGCTGGTCGAGCGGCTCGCGGCCGCCGCCGGCGACGCGGTCGGCCTCGAGGACTACTGTCATGCGGTCGAACACTCGATCGAGTTCCAGGTCGTATTTCTACAGCATCTCTTCGGCCCCGAGATCCGCATTCTGCCGGTGCTCTGCGGTTCGTTCGCCGCGAGCATCCGCGGCGGCGGAATGCCGGAGGAGGACGCGAACATCCGGCGTTTCTTCGACGCGCTGAGCGACCTGGCGGCGGGGGAAGGGCAGCGCCTGTTCTGGGTGATGGGCGTCGACATGGCCCACATGGGCAGGCGCTATGGCGACCCGTTCACCGCGCGGGCGAGCGAGGGGCGGATGGAGCGAGTCGCCCAGACGGACCGGCGGCGCATCGGCCTGATCGAGGGCGGCGACGCAGCGGGCTTCTGGACCGCGATTCAGGAGGACGCCGATCCGCTGAAGTGGTGCGGCTCGGCCCCCCTCTACACGTTCCTTAAAGCCGTGCCCTCGGCGCGGGCGCGCCTGCTCGGCTACGAGCAGTGGAACATCGACGAGGAGAGCGTGGTCAGCTTCGGCGCGCTGGCGTTCGAAGGGCAGGGAAGCTGACGACGTCAAGCTCGTGGCGCACGCTTCAGCGTGCCGTGTCCGCACTCCTGCGGACACATCTTGCGCCGGCCAGGCGTCGCCAAGAGTGGCGACGCGGCACGCTGAAGCGTGCGCCACTACCCTAGCTTCACCACCCAGCGAAGCGGCTTGCCGGGGGCGCTGGCGCCTTTGATCTCGATCGCTCCATCGCGCACCTCGGCCTTCCTCACCCGCTGGGCCTCTTCGCGCGGAAGGCTCACGCGGATCGTCCACGTGCCGGCTTGCGACGGCGCATACCAGCCCTCGTACCCCGCGGCCGATTTGACCACTCCCAGGAGCGGCGAATCGAAGCGATACGACGGCAGCGGCAGCCCGGGCGCGACCCGCATGCCGTCCGCGGTGAACTCCACTCCCAGCAGCTTCACCAGCGAATAGAGCGAACACGCGTGGGAGTGCACGTTGAAAACCGGGTAGTCGGTGTAGTGCAGGTAGCCCGTCGTTACGGTCTCGCCGGGGCGCGGGCTCAGCGTAGAGTTGAGCGTGTCGGGACCGCTCCAGGTGTTGTACCAGATGTCCGGGTACACCTCGGCGTGGCGCGCCAGCGAATTCTTGCGCCACTCATCCCAGGCCATCGCCGGGTCTACCAGGGCCAGCGCCCAGATGAGCGTGGCGTTGAGAGACGGCCACACGCCGCCATTGACCGCCTCGCCCGGCCCGCAAACGCCGCGCTCCAGCATATCCGGGCTCTTGTTCATTTGCACCGCGCCGATCGGCGAAGCACGGCGGAGCATCTCATCCACCGCCTGCACCAGCTCCCGCGCCTGGTCTGGCGTTGTGACCCCGCCGATCACGGCCCACGGCTGCGGCTCCAGCCACAGGCCTTTCTCTCCAAGCCAGCCCAGAGTGGGACCGAGCCACGCCCGCCGCAGCCATTTGCCAGTCCACTGCGCGCGCGCCGCCTTCCTGTGCTGTTCTGCCTTCTGGCGCGCCGGCGCCGACTCCTCGCCTGCGTACGCCAGCATGCGGGCGTAGTAGTCGAAGACGTAGGCCGCCATAGCCGAGTTGAGCACGCTCTCACCGCGTTCGACGCACTCCTTGCGCACCCGCTGGGCCCACGCCGTAACCAACGCGTCGTTCCAATCGTCTTCGAGCATGCGCATCAGGCCGTGCTCGCCCGTCCCCACGTCTTGCACCAGGTGCCGATAGCAGCGCGCCAGCAGCGTGCGGACCGATTCCTTCCCCGCCGTTGGCCCGTAGAGTGGGAAGGTGGGGACCTGCTCGTCGAGGAACGCCACGTCGCGCGTGGCCAGAACGTACTCGCTGGCCGCCCATAGCATCCACAGCGGGAGGTCGCTCGAATTGTCGCTCGCCGCCGGCATGATTTGCCCGTGGCCGACGATGCCATATGGGATCGAGCCGTCCTTGCGCACCTCTTTCAGCGTATAGCGCAGAACCTGCTTGACGAGCTGCGGCTCGGTGAAGATGAAGGGCAGCGCGTGCTGCAAAGGGTCGCGCGCGGCGCCCTGGAATCCCATCACGTACTGGTAAATGCCGCCCTGGGAAACGATGTGCTCGCCGAAGTAGTCGTCGTAGGTGAGGCTGCTGCGGAGGTAGTAGTAGTTCCAGGCGGTCTCGCGGCCGATCCAGGGGTCGGCTGCTACGTCGAAGCGCAGCCCGTTCCGCTTCCACTGCTTGCTCGAATCCGGCCAGACGTTGGCGGTGTGCAGCCTATACTTCTTGAGCAGAGGATCGAGCTCGGCCCCTTTCGGCAGATAGCCATAAAGGAAGTACAGCGTGCGCTGTTCGCCCGGCTTCAGGGTGAACCGGCGTTCCACGAGCAACCCGCTTTCCGGGCCGCTCGCGCCGATGTCGCCGTCGAGCGCCTCGCCGAGCTCGGCGGGATTGGCTACGCCGCCCTCCCCGAAGAACTTCCTGGCATCCGTGGTGAGGCCATCGGCGGGCGAGTCCAACGACACCAGGAACGTCGGCGGAGGATCGAGGTCGTCGAAAGAGGCTTCCGGAACGGTCTCCTGCACCGGCCCCAGAAACGGATTCGGGTGGGTCGCCAAGTTGGTTTTGATCCTCTCCCACGCGGCCTCCTCCTCCGGCAGCCGGCCGAGGAATCGTTTGGTCTCGACGAGGCCGGCGCCACCTTCCAGGGCACGGAACCGATGAGCGAAGCGGTCGCCCAGTTTGCGCCGAAGCGCGACCGGGTCGCCAGCCCCTGCGAAGGTATCCATGAACGACCGGAAGGAGAACTGGTAGACCCGGCAGCCCCAGTATTCGATCCAGCGCAACTGGGCCGGGGAGTCTCCGTGGTTGGCGACCGTCACCTGGGAGAGCAGCACGGGATCGTCGCCGAAGGGCGCCGAAATCACCTGATCGAGCGTGTAGCTGCCTCCGGAGACTCGCTTGCGAAGGTAACCGGCGCCGAAAAGGCGATCGAACGCCTTGGCGTTGCCAGGGTAGTAGGTGCTCAGCGTCTCCTTGCCGTCGGTCAGGAAGCCGATCCCGCCGCCGTATTGACCGCGCTCGGGCGCATAGTCGTTGAGGAACTTCGGCGCGCCCTCGTCCTGCCGCACCTGCACGACGCCGTAGTTGGAAACCACGGCAATCAGCCGGTCGTTGCCCACCTGGTGTATGTGATCGGTGGGCGAGAGGATTCCGGGCTTCACCGCCGTGACCGCCTTGGGATCGTGCACCTGGTCGCAGGTGTAACGGAAGGCGGGAAGGCCGAAGTCGTCCTCGATCCATTCGCCGAAGGAGCCAGAGCCATACGGTCTGGCGCCCATCTGCGCTTGAGGAAGAAGCCGCGGAACGGCCAGTGCCGATCCAAGAGTCGTGACAAATTGTCTGCGATTCACGCGCATGTCGATCACCGCCGGTACCGCCACTATAGCGCTGCGAGGAAGCCGGCGGCTACGCGTTGGCCGAGCCTTCGAGGACCCGCGACATCATGATCACGTCGCCGCGCGCGGACCAGTCGGCACGCTTCCATCCCCCGAGTCAGTTCTGCGAGGCGACCCAGTAGCCGGGGCGGGTGCGAACCTTGACGTCGGGACGGTCCACGGTCACGACGATCTCGTGGAAGCCGCCTTCCTCCTTGTTGCTCGGCACGTAACTGATGAGGTACTGCGAGTGCAACTCGTCGCCGATGGAACTCATCGCGCTCTCCAAATCCCTCTGGTTGATGAAGGCGCGCTCGTCGCCGCCGGTGAACTTCGTATAAACCTCCACCGGATTCTTTACGAAGATGGATTTCGACGCCCGGAAAATCTCGGAGAAGACGGGCACGAACTCGACCGAGTTCCAGCCACTGCCGGAGAGCTGCCTGGCATTGTCGGGCGTGGGCGGAAGTCCGGCCGGCATATGCTGCGCCTCGGCCGGTATGGGATCGGGCCGCGGATCCGGCGCCTTGGTCCGCATCGCATTCGCGAAGTGGTTGATGTTCACCGAGTACACGCTTACGTTCGCGAATTGGAGGTCGGTCAGCGTCTCGCGGACTCTGGCTTCGCTGCCGTAGTCGCGGGCCTCGCTGATGAGAAGCAACACCCGCCGCCGGGTTTCGGGCCGGGTCTTCAACATACGGACGCCCTCCACCACGGCGTCGCTCAGGCGGCTGGTACTCGAACCGGGGTGCAGCTTCGCCAGGGCCCCCTCGATCTTTCCCGTGTCGGTGGTGAAATCCTGAAGCGTCTGGATGCGGTGGTCGAACGCGAGAATGGCGACTTCGCCCTGCTCTCCTGTAACCAGCCCTTGCAGCAGCGGCCCCATCTTGCGGACTGCCGGCAGGACCGGCTCGGCGCTGGCGTTAGCTTGAACGGCGACGACCAGCGAGATGGGGATGTAGGTGACGTCCACCTTGATGTTCTGGGCCTTACCGTTGTCGGTGAGCTGAAAATCGTGGCTCTGAAGGTCGTTGATGTACTCGCCGTGCCGGCCAGTGACCACCGCCGGCGCTACGACCACTTTGATACCGGTTCGGATAACCAGGTTGCTGGTGTCCTGCGCGGACGCCAGACCCGCCAACAGGAGAGCGGGAAGGATCGTTCTTATCAGCATCATAAACTCCAGACGCCCTTAGCGTCCCTGCCGTTTCACGTCCGCGCCGTGCCCGGTCTCGCCACGCAGCAACTGCAGGATGTGCGGCACTACATCAATGATACCGTCTAGGGACTCGACCGCGCCGCGCGGCGAGCCGGGAAGGTTCACAATGAGGACCCGGCCGCGAATGCCGGCCAGCGCGCGGGAGAGCGCGGCCAGCGGCGTGGACTTCCGTCCGTGGCTCCGCATCAGCTCGCCGATGCCCGGGATCTCACGCTCGATCACGGCGCGGGTGGCTTCGGGCGTGACGTCGCGGGCGGCGACACCGGTTCCTCCGGTGGTGAAAATCGCCGCCACCTGGTTGCCGTCGGCTAGCGTCGCCAGGCGCGCGGAAATGAGATCCGCCTCGTCCGGCAGCACCTCGATGGCGGAAACCGACCAGCCCAGTTGCTCCAACCGCTCGCGCACCGCGGGTCCCGAAAGGTCCGGGCGCTGGCCGGCGTAGGCCGAGTCGCTGATGGTCAATACCGCGGCGTGGATCACTTCTTCTCCGATCCCGGCCTTCGGTAGCGGCCGCTCTTCCCTCCGGTCTTTTCGAGCAAGACGATGCTGGCGATCTCGATGCCCTTGTCGAGCGCCTTGGTCATATCGTACACGGTGAGGGCGGCCACGGAGGCGGCGGTCAGGGCTTCCATCTCGACGCCGGTGGGGCCGACGGTCGAGACCTCCGCAACGATCCGCACTCCTCGTGTCTCGACGCGGATCTCGACATCGGCGTGGGTCAGGAGCAGCGGGTGGCAGAGCGGGATTAGTTCCCAAGCGCGCTTGGAGGCGGCGATACCGGCGATGCGCGCGACCTCGAGCGGGTTGCCCTTGGGATTCTTGGGCAGCTTGCGCAGCACCGCCGGCCGTATCCGCACGAACGCCTCCGCTCGCGCGGTCCGAACCGTGCCGGGCTTGCCCGATACGTTTACCATACGAGCCGCGCCGGCTCGATCGAAGTGAGTGAGTTTCTTCACAGCAGCAGCACCCGAATCCACTCGCCCGCGCGCCAGCTTTCGCGGCCCGCATCGGCGACCAGGAACGCGTTCGCACGGGCGAGGGCAGGGACGTCGCTCGACCCGTGCCACGCGACCGGTGCGACCTCAGTTCCATCGGCGCTCAGGCGAGCTGGGACAAAGCGCGTGAGGCCGGGCTTGTGGCGGAAATCCGCGGCGAGGCGCGCGAAGGGCATCGGCAGCGCGCTCTCCGTCTGGCCGCCGAGAAGCTCCAGGGCCGCACGGGCGAAAACGGCGAAGGCCACCAGCGTGGACGCGGGGTTCCCCGGCAGTCCGAAAAAGAACGTGCCGCGTGCGCGGCCGAACACCAGCGGCTGGCCCGGCTGGATGCTCACGCGGTCGAAGTAGAACTCGGCGTCGAGCGCGGCCAGCACATCCTCTACCAGGTCGTACTTGCCCGCCGAGACGCCTCCGGAGACGAGCAGCAGATCGGCGGCCAGCCCGCGCTCCATGAGTGCCTGGGTGGCGGCGCGCTCGTCCCTGGCAACCGGCAGGATCTCCGCGACGCCACCCGCGCGGCGCACCTGGGCGGCCAGCGAATGCGCGTTCGAGTTCCGCACCTGGTGCGGCGCGGGAACGGCAGCGACGTCCACGATCTCGTCGCCGGTGGCGAGGAGGGCCACGCGCGGCTTTTCGAATACCCGCACGGCGGCGCGGCCGGCCGACGCCAGCGCGGCGATCTCGACGAATCCGAGCCTGCGCCCGCAGGGGATCAACTCCTCACCGCAGCGCGCATCCTCGCCTTGCGGGCTGACGGACTTTCCCGCTTCCACGGCGGACGCCACGACGAACTCGCCTTCGCGCCGCGCATGTTCGATCATCACCACGGCGTCGGCGCCGGCGGGCATGGTAGCGCCGGTCATGATCTCGACGGCCTCGCCGGCGGAGACCTGGCCCGTGAACGGCCCGCCCGCACGCGCTTCGCCGATCAGACGCAGCCGGCCGGGCGTATCGGCGGCGCGCACGGCGAAGCCATCCCGCACGGAGCGCGCGGCGGGCGGATAGTCGCGGTCCGCGGCGATCGATTCGGCGATGACGCGGCCTTCGGCGTCATCGAGGGACACTTCCACCGCCGCGGGGATCGCGCGCAGGCTGGCGACCTTCTCGAGAACGCAGGCGCGCGCCTGCTCGAAGCTCATCCTGGCCACGAGTCAGATTCTAGCAGGGTCAACCAGGCAGTTTTTGTTGTGGGGCGGACCCCCTGGTCCGCGGCCGACCCCCCGGTCGGCCTGGTCGCAGCACCGGTGAGCTTGATTCATCAAGAAGCAAGCGGGTCCATGGGGACCCGCACGGACCAGGGGGTCCGCCCCACAATCGGGCGAAAGCGCCTGCGCCACCGGGTGTTCCGGGTCAATCGAGCTTGATGGACTGGACCGTGATGGTGTCGTTCGCCACCTCGCCGGTGACGGTGGCGCGCAGGTGGTCGCTCTTCTTCGATCCCTTGAGAGCCGCCAGGGCTTTCTTGCTGCCGGCATCGTCGAACTTGAGGAACTTGCCATCCGAGGTCAGGATGCCGAAGCCGCTGCTGGCACAGGAGAGCGCGCAACCCCGCGTGTGAGTGTCCGCGTCCTTCAGCGTGTACTTCGTGGAGCAGTTCTGGTCGATCAGCGGCGCGCTGGTCCAGGTTTCGGCAGCCGCGGCCAGTGGAAGCGCCGCGGCAATCAGCATCGAAGCGAATAGAAGTTTCATAGAGCCCCTTTCTGAACACATCATAGAGCGTCCGGCGCGCGGTGATCGAAGACCACGGCCAAGCGGGCCAGCGCGACCGCACCCAGCGAAAGCCCGAAATCCCGCAACACGGTGTCGTAGAAACTAGCCGCGGCCAGCAGATTGATCATGATCAGCCAGAGCCAGACCGCCACGACCCACGCGCCGATGCGAGGTTTGAAGGCGACCAGCAGTCCGGCGGCGATCTCGACCGCGCCTCCGATCCACATAATGTGCGCAGCCGAGAGCGGCAGGATGCGGGTTGCGGCTGGCGCGAGGTACATACTCCAATCCGCCAGCTTGTTCAGGAACTGGTCGATGCCGGCGACGATCGGAACGACGGTGAACGCGATTTGAAGCACCCGGTAAGACTGGCGCGCAGGATCCATGGGTACGATTCCCCCTCTGTCCGCCATTATCGCTGGTGCGAGCGCGGCTGTGCCATTCTGGAGAATCATGCTGAACCGGCTCACACTCACCCAGATGGCCGCGGAGGTGCGCAGCGGCCGCGCATCCTCCCGTGAAGTTGTGGAGGCGCACCTGCGGCAGATCGAAGCGCAGAACCCGCGCATCAACGCGTTCGTCTCGATCTTCGCCGAAGAGGCCCTGGCGGCGGCCAAAGCGGCGGACGAGGCGCGCGTGCACCAGCCCGCGCTCGGCCCGCTGCACGGCGTGCCGCTGACCATCAAGGACAGCTTCGATGTCGTGGGCCGGCCCACGTACTGCGGCAGCAAGCTGCGCCTGGACCACCGGGCCGCCGCCGATTCCACTCCCGTGGCCCGGCTGCGCGCGGCCGGGGCGATCCTCCTGGGCAAGACGAACTGCCCGGAGTTTCTCTACAACTACGAGACCGACAACTACATCACCGGACGAACGAACAACCCGTGGGACGTTACGCGCACTTCGGGCGGATCGAGCGGGGGCGAGGCGGCGGCGATCGCTTCGTTCTGCTCGCCCGGCGGAATGGGCAGCGATGGCGGCGGCTCGATCCGCGTCCCGGCGCACTTCTGCGGCATCGCGGGCCTGAAGCCGACGCCGGGGCGCGTGCCGGCCACCGGACACTTTCCCCTGATTGCGCATCCGGGCGGCCTGCTGGGCGTAGGCGGGCCGATGGCCCGCACGGCGGAGGACGTGCGGCTGCTGTTCGAAATCACGGCGGGGCACGACGGCCAGGATCCATTCTCGGCGCCGGTGCCGGTGCGGAGGCCGGAACTGGCGGGCCTGCGAATCGGCCTGATGGAGCGGTTCAACCGCGTGCCGGTGCAGCCGGCGATCGGAGCGGCGGTCGTGGCGGCGGGCCGGGCGTTCGCGGATCTCGGCTTCGCGGTCGAGCCATTCGAGCCGCGCGGCATCGAGCGCGCTCCCAACCTGTGGTGGTTCTTCTTCGGCGAGGTGGCGGCGCCGTTCATCATGCAGATGATCGCCGGGCGCGAGCGGGACGTTCACTGGACCGGCATGGAGCTGGTCGCGCTGGCGCTCGAGAAGCCCTCGCCGACGATGGAGCAAGTAGTGGAGAACCTGGGCGCGCGCGACGCCATGCGGGCGGCGCTGCTGCGGCAGATGCGCGATGTCCCGGTGCTGCTGCTGCCGGCCTGCGGCGTGGTGGCGTTCCCGCACCGCTCGCGCCGGTGGCCGACGGGCGAGAAAGAGATCGGCCTGTTCGAGGCCATGATGCCGCTGACCTTTTCGAACCTGCTCGGGCTGCCGGCGCTGGTGATCCCGTTCGGCCACACGGAGGAGGGCCTGCCCGTGGGCATCCAGCTTGTGGCCGCGCCGTACGGGGAGGAGCTGCTGCTGGAGCTGGCGGTGCGGATGGAGGAGGCCCGCGGACCGTTCGCCGGTCCGCGGACTTAGCCCGCATTTCTCACCAACAACCGGCTGCGGCGCGCGATAGAGCCGCATCTACTGCGTTGCGCTCGGCCACCGTCCTCGCCGTGCGGTTCAAGTACGCCTCCGGGCGGTGGCCTTCGCGCGCCTTGTATCTGCGGCCCTCTCATCGCGCCTCGCTCGGCTGTGGCGAGAAAAGCGGGCTGGCGGCTTGCGGGGGCACTAGCGCAGGTTGTGGGCGGCCGCTCCCGCGGTCAGGCCGGCGGCGGCCAGGTTGGCGAATCCGAGCGGCTCGTCCAGTTTCTTGCTGTGATGGCGCAGGGCGAGCCACTGAAAGGCCACGGTCGCGCCCACTATTGCGGACTTGATTTCGACGCTGCCGGCGTTGAAGCGGCCGTTGGAACCCTGGAGCAGCGGGTTCAGTTCCTGGCGGCCCCAACTGGAGCGGGCGTCTAGGGCCGTGGCGGCGGCCAGGGCAGCGACGCTGGCCCACCAGAGCTTCTTGCCGGGCTTCTCGGGCGGGGTGGACGGGGCGACGAGGCCGCCGGCTGCGAAGGAAAGCGAGGCAGCGAGGGTTGCGAGAGCGACGATTTTCTTTATCATGCGATATTCTGTGTCGCATCCAGAATATCTCCTAAGACCCTTATTTACTAGCGGTTGGCGTACTAGGGCGGACCCAGGACCGGGGAGCTAAAGTGGGCGGACAAGATGGGGCGGGCGCAGCATGCTCACGAGGCCGGTCTGCCGATTGCCGGGGATGATTGGGGACGGTTACTACTTCGTCCGCTTCACCGCGGCTACCAGGCCAAGATAGGGGTTAACGGCCGTCCCCTTCCACCACAGCTTTTCCGGGCCCAACACGAAGACCGCAAAATGTAAGTGCGGTGCGCTCCGATCCGCATTTCCGGTCGATCCGACAAAACCGATGACGTCCCCACGCTCGACCCGCATTCCCTCGCGCAAGCCTTTCGCGTACGCGTCCAGATGCGCGTAGTAGTAGCAATACACTCCCATTTCGTCGAACTCGTATATCGTGTTGCCGCCCGGTTGGCTGAGGAACAGTTTGCGGACGGTTCCGGACACCACCGCCAGCACGGGCGTCCCTCGCGGCTCCATAATGTCGATCGCCTCGTGCGCATGCCCGTTGTGGATCTCTCCGAACGTATCCCGCAGACTCGCGAGGGCGAGTCCGCCGATGGGCGGAGTCATCTCGAGAAGGGACGAGGTCGCGGCCGCAGCAAGAAACGCCGCGAAAAGCCCGGCAATCGAAGGCCAGAGCCTCAAGTCTATTCCTCCAGGATGACCGGCGTGCCGCGTCGAACCATGTGCGACAGATCGCTCACATCCCAGTTCGTCATGCGGATGCACCCGGCCGATTCACCGTGGCGGATATGCCCCGGATCGGGCGTCCCATGGATTCCATAATGCTCTTTCGAGAGGCCGATCCAGGCTACGCCGGCGGGATTTTTCGGGCCCGGTGGGAGCATCGCTTGGGTCTGTTTCGGGTCCGCTTTCCAGAAGTGCTCTGGGTCATAGTTGAACCACGGATAGTGACGAACGCCGGTGACGGTCCAGTGACCGAGCGGCAGCGGATCGTGCGAGTCGCCAATGGTGGCCGGATACTGCGCCAGTTGCTTGTCGCCGGCGCCGTAGGCGATTACAGTGCGTTTTGACTTCGACACCACCACGCGTGACGCCAGGCGCACTGCCGCGTGCCGCACATTCGGCACGACGATCCGCTCGCCCGCCGTGTCCAGTTTCTTGCCGGGATTCAACTCGGCCAGCAGCTTCGGCGAGCAATGGAACCGCTCGCCCAGGTCCTCTTCCGGCGTTTCGAAGCCAAGCCATTTCAGCTTCGCCTTTGCCTGGGTGTCGGCCGGTGTCGGTTGGAACGGGCCTTTTTCATCCGCCCTGGTAATCGTGTAGGTCACCAGAAGAGGGCCGGCGTCGCTATCGAGCAGGCGCCACATCTCCGTATCGATTGTGCCGGTCGGCTGGAGACCGTGGCTTTCCTGATATCCCTTGACCGCAACCCCGAAATCGTCGCCGTGGACGCCATCGATTTCGCCCGGCGAGAACCTGGCGCGGTCCAGAAGGATCTGCGCCCGCACGACGCGAGGCCCGGTCGCTCCGGGCCCCACCGCGCCGGTCTTCGTTGCGTCCTCGATTTCGTTCGCAGCAAGACTGCGGGGGAGCGACGCGCCAGCACGACTTTTGGCCGTTCCGGCAGTGCCTGCGCCGGCCAGCGCCAGAATCGAAGCCGTCACCGCGAGTGAGTAGGTTAGCCGCACACTGAACCGGGGGCACGTAGCGGGCCGTTCCCTGGCAAGTGGCACCTGGGCGGGCATGGTCGTCGAGCGCAGCATCGAGTGCATCCATTCCTGCACTGAGTGCTGCAGTTTCTGCGCGTTCTGGCGGCGCGTGGGCCGGGCCGGAGTGACCGTTTATGGGACTAGGACCATGTTGCACTGGCGGAATCGCATCTTTTTTGTTGGTCCCTTCGGAATTGCGGACGGCGCGCACGCGGGTGCGGGGGGAACTGGCGAGAGCCGGCAGCCGGTTTGAAGATTGCGAAGGCATGCGGTTTGTCCAGGAGTCAGGGGCCGGGGCGGCGCCATACATCGAGCGCTCGCCCCGGATGAGCGTCCTCTGGAGCGAGAGTAGCGCGGGGCGGGGAAGTGGCTGGGGGGCTGGTTTTGGAAGTGGATGAAATGGGGGGAGATTGAGTTGGGGGAATGCGGGGACCGGCCCAGGCGAAGCGGAGAGCGTAGCGTTGGGAGGGCTCGAACGACGCCGCCGAACCGCCTATGCAGCCTTGCCGGAAGGACACGCTCGATGCGAAACTCCAACCTCTGGGTGACATGAATCCGAGACCCAGCGGGCGCCGCCCCATTCACGTTCCCATACCTCCCAGTGTCCTTCCTGCCATATTTCCGAAGCGAACTCGTCCAGCATTTCGGACTGGGCGCGCGTATCGCGGCAGAAGACCGATGGACGTCCGGGCAGATCGTCGCCCTTCACGGCGAGTGCGTTCTTGAGCATCGCTTCCGCCCCGAACCAGTCTTCTTGATCCGATCCGTGGGAACAGCCCCTCTCCATCCATAATCGATACGCGAGTGTGGCGATTTCGTTTTCAGTTGGGCCCGCGGTTGCGGCGGTTTTCGCGGAGTCTTGGATGGCCGCCGCGTCCGAGCCCATTTCGCTTCCTTGCCGCATGGTTCACCTCCTTCATGCGGAGACCCCTGTCGTTCGGCGACTCAGGGCAAGCTCAAGGCTTTGCCGCGTCCGGCCTCACGCTTCGTCTGGGGGGTGGTTGACGACCACAGAGCAGCGGGCTTGGAGCGTCGATTGGATTATGGAGCGGCCCTTGACGGGTGTCAAGGGGGAGGAAGCCGGGCAGCGTTTGCGTTAGCGGTACGCCTCCAGCCGATTGCGGACGGCGGAGTTCAGACGTGCGGGGAGTGCATCGACCTCCATAGCCGATCTCTGGTTCCTGGAGCGAAGGGCTGCTATCGCCAGGAATTGCCTCCGCGGGATTGCAGGGCGTGATCTTCCTGAACCCGACTTCGGGCTCCAAGACAGGATTAGGCTATGCTCCCCGCGGCCGGTTGGCCAACCGAGGTGCCGGAGGCGGTAAGAGTAAAGCTCGTGCCGTTGATCGACGAGTTCAGAAACAGCGGAACTCGGCGAAGGGGTGACCGTCAAGACGGCCCCTGCGTAAGAATCGTGAATTTGAAAACCGCACCCTGTCCCGCCTCCGATTCCACCCAAATGCGCCCACCGTGACGCTCGACCACCTTCCTGCAGAGTGCGAGTCCAATGCCTGTACCGGGAATTTCCTTTCCGTGCAGACGCTTGAACATGCCGAATACGAGCGTAGCGTCTGCCGGATCGATACCGATGCCGTTGTCCCTCACCGAGAACAGCCACCCTTCCGCTGTTCTGGCGGCGGAGACGTGGATTGTGGGTGTCGCCTCGCCCCTGTATTTGATCGAATTGCCAATCAGGTTCTGGAAAAGCTGCATCAGCATAGCCTCATTGGCTACCACGGTCGGCAATGGATCGGAGGTCACCGTAGCACCGCTCTGTTGAATGGCCGTTTGGAGGGATAACAGCGTCTGCGACAGCACATGGTTGCAGTCAACGGGCGATAAGCGACCTCCGTCCTGCCCGGTAACCTCCCAGTGGTTCAGTAAGCCTCTCACGAGGGCCTCAATTCTCAAAGCGCCCTCGACGCAATAAGAAATATATTTGTCCGCGTCTTCGCCCAGCTTTCCTGCCTGCTCCCGTGCCAGTAGCTGAGCAAAGCTCACCACCATGCGCAGCGGTTCCTGAAGATCGTGCGTGAGCGCATAAGCGAATTCCTCGAGTTCGGCGTTGGTCGTCTTGAGCGCCCGCTCCGCCCGCTTGCTTTCGGCGATGTCGCTCACCACGGCGCGGCATACGGAAGCCCCGTCAGCGTCCTGCGCCGTGGTTGCCTCCACCCGCACCCAGAACGGCGCGGCATCCTTTTTCAGCAGCCGCAGCTCCCACGCCTGTGGGGCGCCCGTTTCCAGGAGCGCTTTGCGGTGCAGGTAATACGTGTCCTGGTCCTCGCGGAGGACAAAGCGGGATAAGGGCTGCTTGACCAGAGCGCCTCTTGCCACGCCAAGCAGTTTGGCGGCGGTTAGATTGGCCTCCAGAATCAACCCCTGTTCGCTGAGCGTAAAGTAGCCCACCGGCGCCAAATCGTACAGGTCGAAATACCGCGCCCGCGAGACTTCCAGTTCCTCCTCGGTCCGGCGCAACTCCTCGTTCTGCATCTCCAACTCGATCTGATGCACCCGCAACTCGTGGAGCGCGCGCCGCGCTGCCTGGGGTGATAGCACCTCCAGATTTTCCGGCATCTCGCCGGCTCTTTGACCGGCTAGCGCCTCCGCCTGCTGGCGCAGAGCCTGTCCTGAGCCTGCTGCGGGCGAACCCGTCGAATCCGTGGAAGGGTTGACAGCCGGATTGGAACGGGCCTTTCTCGGAGTCATGACCCTGATGGCACCTTTCTTTCCGTCGTGGCAATGGCATACACACTCCCGGAGTCGTTCACCAACGCGGTGGCGGTTAACCAGATCTCCACGATCCGGCCATCTTTGGCGATGCGTGGCATGCGGTACGGCTCCAGAACCTCAGCCCGGCTCTGTTGCCGGACCATGGCCAACGCTTCTTCCTGCCGGTCCTCCGGGATCAGGTCGCGTATGTTCATCGCCAACGCCTCGGCTTCGCTCCAGCCGTACATCCTTTCCGCCCCCGGATTCCAGGCCAGGATGCGACCCTCCAAGTCCTGCACCGTGATGGCATCGTGCGCGTCGCGCACCACCACCGCCAGGCGGCGGAGACCCTCGGATTCCTGCAGCGCCGCCTTCGCCTTTTTCATCTCAGTAGCTTCAGTGAAGGTGATCACCGCGCCCTCGATCACGTTTTCCAGGGTGCGATAGGGCCAGATGCGCAGCAGGTACCACGCGCCCGCCTGGGTCTGGACTTCAAGCTCTTTGGGCGTGAGGCTGTCCAGCACCGCCTGCACGTCCGCCACCAGGCGGTCATAGCCCGTCAGTTTGGAGACGATGTGGCCCACCGGCCGCCCCACGTCGGTCAGGATCAGGTTAATCACTTGGGTGACGGCGGGGGTGAAGCGCTGGACGCGCAGGTGATGGTCCACAAAGATGGTGCCGATGCCCGTGCCGGCCAGCAGGTTGTTCATGTCGTTGTTGGAGCGCGACAGATCGGCCACTTTGGTTTGCAGTTCAGCGTTGACCGTGGCCAGCTCCTCGTTGACCGATTGCAGTTCTTCCTTGGAGGTCTCCAGTTCCTCGTTGGCGGATTGCAGCTCCTCGTTCACGGACTGCATTTCCTCGTTGGAGGATTTGAGCTCTTCGTTGGATGTTTCCAGTTCCTCGTTGGTGGTCTGGAGGTATTCCTCCTTGTCCCGCAGTTCCTGCTTCAGGGCTGCAATGCGCGCGTCGACGTCGGTGGCGCTCTCGCCCGCTCCTTCGCCTGCATCCACGGCGGCGGCCTTTTCGGGCCGTCCCGGGTCCGCTGCCGGCGCATCCTCGAAAATGGCCAGGAACAGTTTGTGCGCGACGGCCGCGTCCGTGCTCGCGGACACCGGCCGGACCGTCAGATTGACGGTGGCGAAATCGCCGTTGGTTTTAACCCGCAGGCCCGGGTGGCGCACCGGCTCTTTGAGCGCCACCGCTTTGCGCAGGGCGGTGGTCAACTCCCGCCGCAACCCTTCGCGGGCCATCTTCAGGACGTTCATGCCGGCCTCGCCCGGGGCCGGTTCCAGGTAGCGGCCGGTGCGGCCGTGGAGGTAGAGGATGTCGCCGCGTTCGTTGACGAGCGCGCTGGCCGGGGCGCACTGTTGCAGCAGCGCTCGTTCGGTCAGCTCGCGCAACGGGAGCTTGCTTTCGCCGGGTGTCTTCCCGGAGGGCCATGGGACGGATCCATCTTCCGACATTGGCGGGAGAAAGCCCCCCTTTCCCGGGCGGTGTGCGCCGTGAACATCCTCTTTGCGTTGGTACAGCTTCGACTTTCGATCCATCGTGGCAAAGAGGTCCACGAACTCGCCCACGGTCTCGGACGTGCCCAGGAAAAGCATGCCGCCCGGGTT
>Ga0187864_10000087_pt1 | contig 104964 bp, 93 predicted proteins | sample June2016WEW_11_4_FD_132985 | JGI IMG/M metagenome (GOLD analysis project Ga0187864, IMG submission 132985) | Peatland microbial communities from SPRUCE experiment site at the Marcell Experimental Forest, Minnesota, USA - June2016WEW_11_40 | ecosystem: Environmental > Terrestrial > Soil >... | reverse complement strand
CGGCTTGGCGCTGTCGATCCGCCGCTCGCCACCGGTGTGATGTGCCCGGGCTGCGCGCTGGACCAGCTCGACCAGATCCTCGTCGCAGTCCGCGATCGGTTCGACTTGCTCCTTGGTCCCGTCGGCCCGCTTCACCCACACGTTGTCGCAGCCGTTGATGTTGATGTTCTCGATGTCGTCCTCGTCGAGAAGTAGCTGCAGGCGTCCCAAGCCAAGCTGCGCGGCAACGATCCGGCGCACGATCTGCTCCTCCTCGTCGGCGGTCGGGGTGGTGACCGCGCCCTGGACCATGGTGCGCGCGACCTCGTCGATGGCTTCGCGGGCGAGCTTCTCAACGAACGAACGGCGCTCGGCTTCGCTCATGCCGGCCGCGCCGTAGCGGACGATCCCGTCGGCGACGTGCTCCGCCGCGTACTGTTCCAAGTCGCGGCGTTCGGTGTCGTTCACCCGCATGCCTCCCACTTCGACCCGGCTCCCACCGGTTCCACCTCGTCTTCGGACAAGTCGTATGGCCGTGCCTGTTTGTCGGCATTCGCCGCCGTCTGCTCGTCCGAGGCCATCTCTTCTGTGGCTTCGGTGGTGCAGGGCCCGCCCATGGGCACCTCTTCGATCCCTAGCTCTGCAATCACGGCGACGGCCCACTTGAGGAGCCGGGTCTTCTCGAGCCTCTTGATGCTGCGCTTGTTGGCCAGAGCCGCAGCCGCAGCCGGATCGTCGGGCATCGTTGGACCGACGGTCACTTGGAGGGTCTTTCCGATATCGGCGGCCGAATAGCCCACCGAGCCGGTCAGGAGGACGAGGAGCTGGCGGCCACGCGTCTCGGCGACAAGACCGGGCAGGGCGTCTCGGAGATGGACGATCGCCTCCAGTGTCGGTTCGCACAGGAGCACCAGGGCGTCGGCCGCTTCGAGAACGTCGCGGACACCGCCGGCGAAATGGGGAAGCAGCCTGCCGGCATCGACAACGACATCGGCGTCGAGTCCGGCGAGGGCCTTTGCGATCGTTGGCCACGCCTTCTCGTTGGCAACGGCCTGGTGGACACCGGTGAGGCCGAATAGAACCGGGAGACCACCGGGAAGCTCGTGGACGTGGTCCCACACGGCTTCGGGGTCAAGGGTACGCCGTGCCGCGGCGAACAATGAGGCGAGACCGCCGGTGACGGATACGCCGTAGCGAGGAGCGAGATCGCCGCCGAACGGGTCAGCTTCGACGAGGAGGACCTTCCGTCCGGCTGGCCAACTGGCCGCGATGGCGGTCGCCGCGGTGGTGACCCCTGGAGAGCCCTTGATGGAAGCGAGGGCGACGACGGTCACCGCGCCCCCTCGGTGACGAGCGACAGACCGATCTGGTCGGCCGCCGCGTAGGCGGTGACGGTTGCCGCGTCTGCCCTGGGCACTTCCAGTGAGACGGACGCCTGGTACTGGGTCTGGTTGATCGGAGCCTCGCCCACGGCGAACACCGTGGCCGAGGCCACCAGGGTCGAACCGATCGCTCCGCCAACGGTCGAGCCCTGGCCAGGCTGGGGGACGGCGACCACCTGCACGGTGTCACCGGCGACGAGGGGCACCGACGGCATCTGGTCGCCCTTCAACAGCATGCCGACGACCTGCTCGCCCGCGGCGAGCTGGGGTGCGCCCGACAGCATCTGTTTGACCATCACCTGACCGGCGTAGACCGGAGTGTCGAGTTGCTGACCGATCAGCGCGGACGAACCGATTGCCGACATCGCCGTGATCTTGTCTGAGGCGGGGATCTGCGCAGTGGTGAGATCGCCGGGGGAGAGGACCGTGCCGGTCGGCAGGTTCTTTGCCGCCACGACGACCGCCTCTCGCTTGGCCGACGACTGGAACAGCGCTCCGGCGACCGCCGCGCAGACGAGCACCAGCGCGACCCCGAGGCCGATCTGCCAGGGACGGCGCCGGTAGGTGCTGGTGGACAGGCGCAGCCCGGCTCGGTTCTCGCCGGCCGGCGGAGACGTGAAGGCGGGCCGTAGGGGCGCGGTGGATATGGCCATCGGAGCTCCAGTTCTCAGTTGTTGACGGACTCGATCTGGGCGACCTTCAACGAGGTCGACGCGTGGATGGTGAGGCTCGGCAACGAACCGGCAGACCCGGCCGGGCCCGACCAGACGACCGTCCACGTCACCGTGGCGGTGATCGGGAAGGCGGCGTCGTTCGGGTTGCCGTCAGGGGTGGACTGGCCTGCCGAGGTCGCGGTGTAGGTATGCGAGCAGGACGTCGACTGCGCGTTCGCAGGGATCGCCGGGTTGTAGGCACTGCCCGGGCCGTCACAGGTGAGGATCGACCCGTCGCCGGTGTTCCACGTCACGTACGCCGGGGTCGCGGTCGCCGTCGCGGTCGTGCACCCGCCGGCGTTACATGCCTGCGCGGTCGTGGTGAACGGGTGCCAGATCGACGGCTCGATCCACAGCCATTCAGCCAAGTTGACGTAGCCGGTCGTCGCCGGGCTCAGAGCCAGCGAAGGATTCGGAAGCTGGAGTTCGCTGGCCGCCTGGGCGCCGACCGTCGCCGGATCGGGCGGCGGGATACCGGGAACCTGGCCGTTGCCGAACCACTGCACGCCGGTGGCCATGCCCTGGGCGCTGCCATCGGCACAGAGATCCACATACCAGGCGCCGGGCTGAACAGCGCCTGCCGGTGGTGAGCCACCGTCGTTACCGGGAAACACGGACGAGTAGGGCACGTAGTCCGGGCACTGCGGCTGGGTGCTTCCACCATCACTGCTCGAGCCCGATCCACCGCCGCCGTTATTCGTTCCGGGATCGCCACCGACCCCGGAACCACACGTCACCGTGTTGCCCGAATCGGTGCAGCCACCGGAGCTGCCGCCAGCAAAGGCGATTCCGGTCGGTAGTGCCGCAGAGAGCACGGTGACGAGGACGACAATGCCGACCGTTCGATGCACAACCGTCGTCAGCACTGCGATACCGACGTCGTCTTGAAGGTCGTGATCTTCCACGAACCGTCGAACAGCTGGAGATTCCAAGACCCGCTGCCCCCACCGGCCTCTCCATCCAGAGTGGCTGGGCCTGGCTGGCCAGCGGCCGTGGTGGTCCCCGTGTCGTAGATACAGCCCGTGACGACCGCGGTAGTCGCACTGAGGGACGAGACGGCCGGATGGCCGAGGTTGTACGTCGTCGGGCCGTTCAGTTGACCCATCTTCACCCCGATTAGGAACTCGTCCTCCGACTGGAGCGCCGGATTGGTGAAGTAGTCGCTGAGCTTGGGCCACAGGTCGGCGCTGGTTTCCCCTGCGACGAGATCGGCACGGTCCTGTTGCCAAGGCTTCTGCAAGTAGCCGTAGAGGGTCTGTTCAGCGGACTCCCATGCGTTGAGAACGGCCGACTGGGCGGCGTTCACCGACCCCGACGACGTGGTGGTCGTGCTCGCCGAGCTGGAGGTGCCGGGATGGGTTGAGGAACCCGAGGAGCACCCGGCCATGGTGGCCGCCGCTGCCACGGCTGCAACCCCGGCGAGCGTCTTCTTAAAGGTGATCATGGCCAGGCGCACCGTCGGTGTCACCCTTCCTCTGCTCTCGTCAGTCGCCTCGGTCGGTAAGTGTCGAATCGCGTGCGCGTCGCCCCGCCTCAGGGCCCTTCCTCAGAAGTGGATGATGAACGGGCAATGTCACCCTGAACGTCACCCTCCGAGGCCAGATGGGAGATTTCTCGAAGATTTCTGCCACCTGATCCAGCCCCGTGTAGTGGCCCCGAGCACCCACGGCGGGCCCGATCCGCCAACGCTCCCTTGGAACACCCGGGCTGGCAGACAACGTCACCCTGAACGTCACCCTCCCTGGTCAGCCGCACAATTTCGCTGGACGTTGGCGGAGGGCCCGCATCGATGTAAGACCCATCGAACCGTCGCAAACGCCGGTGAGGGTGACGTTCGGCGCCGGTAACGCGGAGGCGAGTGCGATCAAGAGACGCCGTTATTTCGTGTCGTCGACGGCGCGCCGGAGAGCCTGGGCGATGAACTGCGTGATGCTCAGCGCACAGGCCTTGGCAGCTTCTCGGACCTCCTCGCGCAGAGTCCGTTCGAGCCAGAAGGTCACTCGGATGTGGCGCTGCTCCCACGATCCCCCATTGGGCTCCGGACCGCGCCCGTCGTCTGGTCCACGGATGCCGGTCGAGCCCCGAGTCGTGTCGGTCATGACCGCTCCCCTTCACCTGACGTGCCGGTAGGTAGCTGGCTCCCGGCGGCGTCAGCTTCATGTTCATCACGATAGCAGAACTGCACACGGTTTGCAGCGTACGGTGTGCGGCCCCATCGAGCACGACTTCCGCGGCGGCTGCGACCGGCCCTGGCCGAGGGTGACGTTCGAGAACCGAGGGTGACGTTCAGGTCGGGCTGCGAATTCCTGGGGTGACACGACAGGGTGACGTTCAGGGTGACGTTCGTTCGGAGCATGGGAAGGGACCGGGACATGTCGTCCTGGCACCGAACCAGGGAGGTCCGATGCTCATCCGACACAGGAACACCAAGCCCGAGCCACTCCTCAGCGTCGAAGAGGAGTCGACGTTGCTCGGCGACGCACGTTCGACTGTCTACCGAGCGGTGAAGCGGAAGACCTGGGACCGGCTCCGGTGGTCGCTGATGCCCCAACAGCAGTGCACGTCGTGTCGAGTCCCCTTAGACGCGGCGAACGACCTGACCGAGCGCGAGCCCGACGAGCATCGGCCGGGTGAGGGGCTGGCGGCCCTCCTCCGTCATGCCGTGGTCATCGATGTCGTGCGTGGATGCCGCCAGCACCAGGCCCAGCGCTACGTAGGTGGAAAGTGATGAAGTCCGCCTCTCTATCGACGATGCGTAGCGGACCCGACGAGATCGATATCAAAAATTCGCGTGCTATCACGAGACATCCAGCCACAGCCACGTTGACGGCGCACCACCGCCTCCTCGACATCGACGTCCTAACCACATGGCTCGCGACCACCCCAGGCCATGTCCGGCGTCTCGTCGCCGAGAAGCGCGTGCCCTACGTGAAGGTGGGCCACTTCGTCCGGTTCGACCCAGAGGACATCAGTCAGTGGCTGGGGGACCAAAGAAAAGCGCCGGAGGCATCAACGACCGCCGACCAGCCGCCCTGTGCAAGAGCAAGAAGGGAGTGAGACATGGAGAAGATGTTGTCTATCCCTGAGGCTGCCGAGATTCTCGGGGTCTCGCCTCGTTGGGTGCGCAGAGCCCTCACGACGAAGCTGATCCCCTACATCAAGCTCGGCCGGCTGGTGCGCATCGAGACCTCGGAGGTTAAGGCGTACATCTCGGCGCACCGCGTTGACGCCGACGTGTCGTGAACCCATTGTTTCCACACCCAAGCGTTCCAAGTTCCAACCGCCGCGGCGGTGGCTGGGCTCACTGCCTACAGCCGAGTGACCTGCGGTGGCAGTCGGACCTGCCCCCCAGGTGCCGTCCAGTCCTGATGCGGCGCTAGGGGCAGCCTGCGACCGTCGCCCCACCCGGGGCACATCAGAGCCTCTACGGAACCCGGGGCGGTCCAGTAGTCGATTCGCGTGCGGGCGCCGCGATCATCGTCCTGAGACCTCGTAGTTCGGTGTCTAGACCGGGCGGATTGCGGAACGTCCGAATCGTGGTGGACCGGCCCCCAGCGGCGGGATCGCCCGCAGGAGGTGGCCGTGGTCCAGAATGTCACCCATGAACAGACGAGAGTTGGCGAAGGCAGTGGCCGTACAGGCCGATGTGGATCTCAAGACAGTGGCGCGCGTCCTCGATGGTTTCACAGACGTTGTGACCGGAGTGACGGCCAAGGGTGAGCCCATCTCCATTTCCGGGTTTGTGAAGTTCGTGAAGGTGGACCGTCCTGCGCGCATGGGGCGCAACCCAGCCACCGGCGAGCAGATGATGTTCAAGGCCTCGAAGAAGGTCCGCGTCAGCGCGGCCAAGGCGTTCCGTGACGCGGTGATGACCCCGAGCAAGGCGCCGCGTCTCGTGCGCGGCGCATTCCCGATCCTCGAGGACCACGTGAAGAAGGCGGGCGTCGCCTCGGCCCCGGTGAAGAAGGCCCCGGTGAAGAAGGCCCCGGTGAAGAAGGCCGCGGTGAAGAAGGCGGGCGTCGCCTCGGCCGCGGTGCAGAAGGCCGCGGTGCAGAAGGCCGCGGTGCAGAAGGCCGCGGTGAAGAAGGCCGCGGTGAAGAAGGCCGCGGTGCAGAAGGCCGCGGTGAAGAAGGCCGCGGTGAAGAAGGCCGCGGTGAAGAAGGCCGCGGTGAAGAAGGCTCCGGTGAAGAAGGCCGCGGTGAAGAAGGCCGCGGTGAAGAAGGCTCCGGCGAAGAAAAGAGTCGCACGAAGGCGCTGACCTGGCCTCGTGGGACGACGAGGGGAACAGAACCACACCGACAGGTTGGTCCCCCGACCCGGCGGTCGGGGGACCAACCTGTCGGTGTGGATAGGGGACACGTGAGCCGCGTTTTCTGAGGCGCTGCTGCGCCCTCGGCCAACTTGGTCGGTGGATCCGGAAACAGCTCCGACCTGCGATGATCCTCTCGGATGCTCTCGGTCTCCTAAGGACTAGGGACCGTTGTCCCACCCGGCAACGAGCGGGAAGTGGTCGGAGTCACGGGCTTAGACGATCGTCACGCGTCGTGCGGTGGCTCGGATGTCAGACCTGGTTGCGCGATGCGTTTCCACTGTTCGAGATCGGCTTGCTTGGCTTCGGAGACGGCTTTGAGAAGCCTCTCCACTTCGTCGAGTGAGTAGCCCTTCGCTTCGAAACTCTTGCCACCCAGGCTGATCTTGACGGACTTATCCTTATGGCGCTCCAGGAAGGTTGCCAACACTCGGGTCAAGCGCCATGTCGCAACCGAGGTCGCGCTGAGAGCTACCGAGAACGCCGCCCAGTCTCCCCCTCCCGCCGAGAACTCCACGATGCGTCCGAAGTGGACGTCCTCGGCGGCGAGGAGCGTCAAGAACTCATGCTCGACGGCTTGAGGCACGCGGAGGTCGATTTCGTCTGTAGTCGCCAAACCTAAGCTGATCATCATGACGAAGCGGTCGTCGGGGGCAGCTACGTGCGCCATGACATCCATTTTGGCTCAGCCGCACGGTCTCGGGCGGCAATCTTCTTGGGGTACAGCTGCGAACGTCCCGGCGGATCCATAAGAGCTGCTCGCCAAACGACTTGTAGCCTCAAGCCGGACGCGGAACGACGACCAGGCGTCTACACCTGAGGCAAGTTCCGGGGATCCTTGATCACGACGGACTGGATTCGGGCACTCGTCTAGTCGCTACAGGGATTTGCCGTGATACCAAATTCTGTACTCCGCCTCATCCTCGCTCGTTATAGGTCCAGACCCTTGGGCCTGGTTCTTTGCCCAGTCGAGGTACTCGCCATACTGCAATGATGACCAGGCTGTATCTCCCCAGTTCGTGCAGCGGACGTCGTTCAGTCCCCGGGCCACGTACCGATCGAGAATCAAGGGACGTCGCTCGCTTTTGGAGCGATCAAACCCGGCGAAGTAGAGGAACTTGGTGAAGAAGGCTGGGCCGAGGCCGGAGATGTGGCCTCTGCCCTCGAGGAGAGTCTGATACGCCTCTGTAGCGCCGTCGCCGTCGAGGAGTACGGAAGCAGCGTTTGCTAATAAGTGGCCAACCTCAGTCGGCGCCGTCGCCAGTTTGTCGATCCAAGGTCTCTGCGCGCGCACCACAGAGCGCCATTTTGTGCCGGCTCCCCATGCCGCAGCCGCCACTAGGAGTTGCTCGAATGCCAAAGGAGTTCGATTCTCGACTGCTCCAGCGCCGACCTCAAGGACGGCTTGACGCGTCAGCTCTAGTCGCCCGTTGCAGTCATGGGGGCAGTCGCGGAGACCTTGAGGCCACGCCTTGGCCGGAACTCGCTGTATCCAGTGGCGCTCATAGACGCGAACGGCCTGGGCGAGCACGAGCTCACGCCCAAACGGTGCCTCGCCTGGAAAGGTCACGCCCGATCGTAGCTAAGACGTTTCGCCAGGCCACGGTGGCGAAACACAGCCGTCTCGACACCATGAACCGACATGGCGCTACCAACCTGACCTGAGTTGACTCCCGATGAGGGCTACCCGGATTTTTTCCGTAGACCTACCCACGCCGACCGAAGGGATCCTTGGGCTTCGACGACGATCCCGAGGGGCTGGACTTCGCCTGCATCCGCGCTCTGCGTGAGCCATGACAGAGTTCTACGAAACCCCCGGATGACACGGCTTCGCGCTGCGGACTGCGGCTGGCCGGGCATCGCGTCCGGGACGGGCGCCACTGCCCAGGCCTTACACAAGAAGCACTCAGGACAGGAGCGGCCACAACGAACCAGGAAGTCCGGCCTGGACCGGACTCGAGGAGGCCGCGACCTCCAAGCCCGCATCGACACCAGCGGCGCTCGGTCCCGGTGTCCGGGGGCAGTCTGGCCCCGGTGTCCGGGGCGCTATTCTCGGATACATCAGAGGTTCAAGAACCGTCGATATATAGCGTAGCGGTTGCTGCTTAGGGTTGATCCTTCGCGCCGCTGGTAGAAGTTCACGTCATGTACGCGATGCCTGGGGTGGCCCATCGACCGGTTGACAACGGTACCGACAAGGACCCGGTACGGACTGCCGAAGACGATGGCCTCCGGTCGAAGCACATGTGCAGTCTGGTGCAGCGGCCTGCGCCAACGAAATCGCGACCCGGTGCTCCGGAGATACCCAGGGTGATCGTCCAGTTCTGACACGATTCCTTCCGTCTCCCCGGCGACGTCCGCGAGTGTCTTGACAGCTGGGAGCCACTCACAAAATGTGGCTTCACGCGCGTTCTCTTCGATGACGAGGGAGCGAGCCGGTTTATCTCAAGGGCATTCGGCCGCAAATTCGTCGCCGCCTTCGACCGGTGCCATCACCCCGCGATGCGCTGCGACTACTTCCGTCTCTGCTTCTTGTTCGCGCGCGGTGGCCTCCACATAGACGCCGACGAGTACTATCTCGGCGCCAGTTGTGACGAGTTGTTTCTCAATAACATGTTGAAAGTTCAGCCCCTGTGTTACGACCTTGCGACCGACTCGATGGTGCCGACGCAGGTGTTCATACGCGAGCGAGCCTTCTCGCCCCACTGGATCTTCTACGTTAATAACAACCCACTCGTGGCCCCGCCCTTTCACCCCGTCATCCGGCTGGCACTAGCTCGCTCGACCCGAATTCTGCTGAATGAATCCGGGTACGCCGACATACAGTCGACCACTGGTCCGGGGAACCTGACCGCTAGCCTCGTTAGGCACTCGCTCGCGTGCCAGCTTGCGGGCAAGGATCGAGGCTTTGCGCTCTTGAACAACTGGGAAGCGATCTCCGTCAGTCGGTGGCCACTGAGCTACCGAGACGATGCCCGGAATTGGAGGCTCTGGAATCCGAACGAGTGATTCAGGAGACGCAGCACGGCGATTCCGCGCACAGCGCGCAATCTCTCGTGCCGATCAGGTCGGCCCTAGACCCGCACCTCAACTGCGAAGGATCGGGATCCGCTGCGCTTATGAATGAGGGGACGTTCTCACACCCGCTCAGCCGGCTGGTCTATCGAGTGCTGCTTGGCACGCGCCGCTTACGTCTGAGCCCGAGTTGTGACGGACTCGGATCCAATTGCGATGAGGTCGTTCAGCGCATCTATGTCATCAATCTCGACCGTCAGGACGGACGGTGGCGCCAGATACGACGCGAACTCGCGAGCGTTCGCGATTCCTGCGGCAGCCGTCTGAACGACATCGCCAGACGCTTTTCGGCGGTCGACGCTCGGTATTTCGCCGACGAGCCCGACGGCGAAATCCAGCATGAGTACTCGCTCGCCGACCAGCTCTTCGTCGACCCACACCCACTACTCGGTGGCGGGCGAGATGCGAACTCGCTTCGCATCGAAATGAGTCGACAAGAAGTAGCCGTGGCACGCTCACACATCGCCGTGTGGAAGCTGATCGCTGGGGGCTCTCCGCTCTACACGCTGGTGCTAGAGGATGACGTGTATTTCCGCCGAGACTTTGCGAAGGCGTTCGACAGGGCATGGGCGGAACTCGAGCACCACGGTGGAGCTCCGGCGTTCGACCTGCTCTACCTCTCCTACGAAGAAGCCCGCACAGGAGCGGACATGGCGCCAGCTTCTGATGAGCTCCTGAGGCCCTCGCGGGGACTTTGGCAGTTGTCCGGCTACGTACTGTCCAAGAGGGGAGCCCAAAGATTACTGAACCTGCTGCCAGTCCGCGGTCCTGTTGACCTCTGGATAAACCATCAGTTCGAGAAGCTTGATGTGTTCGCGACGCGACGGTCCATAATTCAGCAGCGACTGGATTATCCGTCTTCGAACTCCTACTCGGTGCTACCCATCCTGTCCAAGGTCGGCGTGTTGACGCGAGAGCGGTCGCCGACGATTAGCGGCAAGTCTCTGCCAGGTCCCGTCTTCGCGTTCGGCACGCAGGAGACAGGCCTGACTTCACTTGCAACTGCCCTCTCGATGCTCGGCTATAGATGTTGCAGCGACATTGCGACCCTTCCCGACGGCGAACAGCAGGCCCTCTTCGGAAAGCGACCGGGCAGGGTGTTTGATGCGTATGTGAATGTCGGTTCGCTCAAGCCGCACGACCTCATTGAGCTCGCGAAGGCCTACCCTCGAGCGCGGTTCATCGTCACGACTGATGATGAACTCTTGGTTGGATCAACCGCAGGTGAAGTACGCCGCGCACCCGCTGATCGCCAAGGTCCCGTTGCCGGTAACCATATGGGCGTCTCCACGCGAGCTCTTCTCTGCGGGCTCCGACAGCACTCGAGCAGTGTCTTGGTGCTGCCAGCCGAACACCACGACAAGTGGCAACTACTGGCCGGGCTCCTCGGCTGCGAGTACCCAAGCCATCGCTACCCGGAGTGCAAGGAGCAAGGTCAACGTGCGCTGACAAGAGACAACGACGAGGCACGATTCCTGCCGCTGCCGAAGATAATCCGCCTGAAGTGGGACTCTTTACCCTGGATCGCAGACAGGAGCGAGTGGCATGGCGTGGCGCTAAAGGAGCCGAGCTACCACACGCACCGGCAGCTAAATAGCGACGGGATATGTGATCGGTTCGAGACCTTCGATGGTGTCCGCTGGATGCTTCGTGACGACACGTTCCCGAGCAACTTGGCCCTGTTCAGCCCCGCCAACTTCGAAATTACCGAATGCGGCGCTCGTTTGACGATACGCGAGGAACGTGCGGTCGTGCGGGACTACACGTCTGCATCACTCTCGAGCAGCAAGGATTACCTGTATGGGCGGTTTGTGGCCGAACTGAAGCCGGCCAAGGTGGCAGGCCTGATCACGGGGTTGTTCTTGCATCGCAACTCCCCTCGACAGGAGATCGATATCGAGTTCCTGGGCAAGGACACGACGCAGTTGCTGCTGAACGTCTACTACAACCCTGGCTACGAAGGAGCCAGGTTGGAATATGGATATCGAGGCACGCCTGCGGTGATCGATTTGGGCTTCGATGCAGCGGACGACTTCCATCGATATGAGATCGACTGGACGCCGATGTCGATCCGATGGCGAGTCGATGGGCGGCTCGTGTGCCAGCGAGTCCAATGGAACCCGACGCCCATCCCGCACTTGCCGATGCAGTTTCACGTCAACCTGTGGTACTCAAGGGCGACTGCGTTAGCGGGGAAGCTGCCTGGGGTGAACCTCCCCGCGCATACCGATCTGAGGCGGATCGAAATTCATGCGTAGCCGCTGGCGCTAGTGCTCGGGACTCGAGCGTCGTTTTTTGGGAGGGCCGGGCGCTGGCAATAACGCTCGCTGCTGCAGGTACGTCAGCTCTGCCTCACCCTGTTTCGGCGATTTGCAGCTGCGTGGGTAGCCCAGAACGTGCGCCCGAATACGCGTCAGGCGAGTCCTCGAAGTGCCGTTATAGGGCAGGGTCAGAATCGTGCGCAGTTCGAGCGCCTGCAAGGTTGATCCGATCTCCTAGGAGAAGACCTTACCCGAAGAGCACACGGCCTACAGCCTCTGCCGCGTCTCGCTGCATCGATGGAGTGACGTGCGCGTAGAGGTTTGAGAACAACACGGAATTGGCATGTCCGAGACGTTCTGCAGCAACCTTGGGTGGCACGCCACTCGCGAGCATGAGGGTGGCAGCGGTGTGGCGGAGCCCGTGGGCACTGAGCCGCGGCAAACCGACCTCGTCGCTGTAGCGGGCGACGAGTTTCGAGAGATGAACCGGGTGGTAAGGACCGCCCCTGGACTGCGTGAACACGAAGTCGCTCTCAAAATACTTTTCCTCCGCACGCTCGCGGTCGGCGACTTGAACCTTCTGCTGCTCGCCAAGGACGGAGATCAGGCTGCTGTCAAGAGCGACGGTGCGCACGGCGTTGATGCTTTTCCCACGTGACGGCTCGAGACGCGTTCCGACTCGCGAGACAAACTCGACAACCGCGAGCTCACCGCGTTCGAGATCCACACACGGCCATCTCAGCCAAACCACCTCGCCGACCCTCAGTCCTGTGCCCAGAAGGAACGCCCAGATCGGCCACGTCCTGTCGCCCTCCATGAGGGCGAGAAACTCTCGGGCTTGCTCGGGGCTCCAGTGCTTCGGGATTGAGCGCGGTATATGTGGGTGGGGAACCTCTTCGAGCGGGGAGCGGATCATTAGGCCGCGCTTGACAGCAAGATCGAGCACACCCTTGAGCGGCTGGCGTACGAGACGGATCGTGTTGGGCGCGAGCCCTCTGCCTTGTCCGTCTCCGTGGGCAAGAGTTCGCTGCCAACCAAGGAGCACTTCCGGGGTGAGGTCTTGAATACGAAACGACCCGAGATGGGGCCGGACGTGAGCTTCCACGCGAGCTCGATGGTCGAAGCGGGTTCGAGCCGAAAGCCGCCTGTCTGCGTCGAGCCCGTCGAGATACTCGTCTAGCAGCGCGGCAACCGTGAGCGCGCTGCGGTTCGCCCGGACTTCTCCGGCGTCGACCTTTGCGAGCAGCTCTCGGCGGGCCTTCGCGGCTTCAGCCGCTGTGTGAAACCCACGGCGGGTGACCTGCGCACGGCGGCCCGCTGTGGCATCTCGGCCGAGAGTGGCCTTGAAGTACCATGTCCCTCTCGTGCGGTCCCTGTACACGCCTTCCGGTACTGCTGGCATGGGCGCCTCCTCGGCGTCTTGGCTTCAGGAACCAACCTGGCTGCTTGTGGTTCTCACGAGGTTCTCACAAGGGGACAGTGGCGTTCAAGCACCAGAGGGAAATAGCCTCTGAACAGGGAATAAAAGCCTGGTCCTGTGGTGCAGCCTGGAGTGCACGCCGGCCTGTCAAGCCGGAGGTCGCGGGTTCAAATCCCGTCAGGACCGCCCGCCCCGGTCATCCTGGGCGTAGATACGGTCGGGTAGCTCAGTTGGCAGAGCGCGCGCCTGAAAAGCGTGAGGTCACCGGATCGACGCCGGTCCCGACCACCAGACAGGGCTCTGCCCGTCGGATTACTGCGGCGAGCACCATAGAGTAATGGCCACCTTCCGTGCCCGGTGCGTGCTCGATCGGTTGACTCAACCCCTGCCGGCGCGGCGTCCCCCACGACACAGAGGATGCTTGTGGCTTCTGAAAACGTGACCGTGCCCGAAGCGCCCGCCGAGCACGAGTTCACAGAGGCCGAGCACCGCAGGATCCTCGTGATCCTCGGCGCGCTGATGCTCGGCATGTTCCTTGCCGCGCTCGATCAGACGATCGTCGCGACGGCATTGCCGACGATCGCGGGCGATCTGCACGGCTTGAACCATCTGTCGTGGGTTGTCACCGCGTACCTTCTCACCTCCACGATCTCCACGCCGTTGTGGGGCAAGCTAGGCGACCTCTACGGCCGGAAGAACCTCTTCCAGCTGTCGATCGTCATCTTCCTCGCCGGCTCCATGCTGTCGGGGCTTTCGCAGCACATGGTCGAGCTCATCGCCTTCCGGGCCGTGCAAGGCGTCGGGGCCGGCGGGCTCATGGTGGGGGCGCAAGCGATCATCGGCGACGTCGTGCCGGCTCGCCAGCGGGGCCGCTACATGGGTTACTTCGGCGCCGTCTTCGGCCTGTCGAGCGTGCTCGGACCGCTCGCCGGTGGATGGTTCACGCAGCACTTGTCGTGGCGGTGGGTCTTCTACATCAATGTGCCGATCGGGATCGTCGCCCTTTTCGTCATCGCCGCCGTGCTACACATCCCCGTAAAGCGAGTGCATCACCAGATCGACTGGCTGGGGACGGCGCTTTTGTCCGCGGGGGTCACGGCCATCATCCTCCTCACCACGTGGGGCGGGGTTCAATACACCTGGGGGTCGGGGACGATCATCGCCCTGGGCGTCGGCGGCGCCGTGCTGCTCGTCACCTTCTGCCTGGTGGAGACAAGGGCCGTCGAGCCGGTCATCCCGCTCGGGCTGTTCCGCAACCGCACCTTCTCGGCGGCGTCGGGGGTCGGGTTCATCATCGGCTTCTCGATGTTCGGCGCGATCGTCTACCTGCCCCTGTACCTGCAGACCGTCCACGCGGCCTCGCCCACGGCCTCGGGCCTGGAGCTGTTGCCGGTGGTGGGCGGCATGCTGTTCACCTTCATCGTGAGCGGCCGGCTTGTCACGCGTACGGGCCGGTACAAGATCTTCCCGATCGTCGGCTCCGCGGTGCTCGCGGGCGGGTTGGTTCTCTTGTCGCGCCTCGGCCCGCACACGTCGTTCGAGTCGGCCGCCCTCTACATGGTCGTCGTCGGGCTCGGCATCGGGTTGGTCATGCAGGTCCTCGTCGTCGCTGTGCAGAATTCCGTGCCGTTCACACAGCTCGGCACCGCAACCTCGACGGCGACGTTCTTCCGCACGATCGGCGGTGTGTTCGGCGTCTCCGCGCTCAGCACGGTGTTCAACAACCGGCTCCTCGCCCAGTTGAGGGCGCACGCCTCGCCAGCACAGCTCAAGCTCCTTCACGGGTCGAGCATCGTCGCCAACCCGGCACAGATCAATCGGCTGCCGGCACCGGAACGCCTCTTGGTCGTCGGCGCGTTCAGTCACGCGCTGCAGATCGTGTTCCTGGTCGCCGTGCCGTTCACCGTGCTGGCGTTCCTCCTCAGCTGGATCATGAAGGAGATCCCCCTACGCACAACGGCGCGTGTGTCGGCACCGGGTGCGGACGCGGCCGCGCCCTCTGAGCCGGCCGCCGGCGCGGCGAGCAGCTCCGCCAAATCCTAGGATTGGTGACCTAAAGTCAAGCCGGTTGTGACCGCCTGAGCACACGACGAGGATCAATGCCCGTTTACGAATACCGCTGCAAGACATGCGACACCTCGTTCGAGGAGCGCCGATCCGCGGCTGAGGCGTCACCCGCGGTGCTGTGCCCCGTCGGCCACAGCGACGTGGTGAAACTCATTTCGATGTTCGCGGCGACAGGAAGGGCCGAGGCATCCCCGATGACGGCGTGTGGATCTCCAGTCCCCGGCTCCTGTGGCGGCGGCTGCGCCTGCCATTCGTAGGGCACCTCGGTTTCCCAGAACGCACCTCGCCGCCTGCCCGCGACACTCCCGCTACCCTCATCCCGGTAGGTTGTCACCCAACCGTCGATCACCCAGAGTCGAGCACCGGCTGCAAAGGGGTCTTGGGGTTCACATGGCCGTCAAGGAGCACTGGAAGGACGAGCCCGAAGAGCACGACTACCCGGCCGCACACGACTACCTCACCCTGGTCCTCCCCGAGCCGGCGGCAAACGCAATTGTCGCTGCGTTACGGGCGGCGCCACTCGAACGACGCAAGGCAAAAGACCTGCTTCGGGCCAGCAGGCTCGAACTTCTGCCGGTCGACAACGTACATGTGGCGAAGGACCTCAACAAGGTGAGAGAGGGTGACCGGCTCTCGCCAGTGTTGCTCGTGCGGGGCCGGGCAGGCAACGACGTGGCCCTCGTAGTGGCCGACGGCTATCACCGCGTCTGCGCCAGCCATCATCTCGACGAGGATGCCGACATCCCCTGCCGCTTCGCTGATCTGCCGCCCGGCTAGGGCAAGGCGACTCGCTGCGGGGATAGGCGGACAGGCGTCATCAGGATCAGCTGGAATCAGTCGATGTCGATGATCACCTTGCCGATGACGCCTTCTTCCACCGCCCGGTGGGCATCTGCGATCTCCTCAAGGCGAAAGCGGTGGAGCTGAAGAGCGCTGAGCGCCCCCTCTGCCAGTGCGGCAGAGACGTCCCCCACGGCGTCTTCGAGCTCGGGGTCGGTGATGCCGTAAAGGAGCATGAAGCGAACGACGGCATTGGCGAGCATGAAGGGCCGCACGGGCAGCTCGGGGTCTTCATCAGTCGAGGCGTAGAGGATCACCACCCCGTGAGGAGCCAAGAGCTGTGCGTCGAGTGCCAGGTTCGAGGGAGCCACCTCCACGATCCGGTCGACTCCATCTGGCGCTGCCGCCTTGATCGCTCCAAGGGTGTCACCCTCTGTGTAGTTCACCACCGCGTGCGCGCCAGCCGCCCGAGCGAGCTCGGCCTTGTGGTCACTGCTGACTGTCGTGATCACCCTGGCGCCTGCTCGGCGCGCGAGCTCGATAGCGAAGTGCCCGACGGCGCCGGCACCTCCCGAGACCAGCACCGTCTTGGCGTCGATCGGCCCGTCGCACATGAGGGCGTGAGCGGCCGTGAGAGCGGGGATGCCCAAGCTGGCGCCGAGCTCGAAGTCCACGCCCTCGGGGAGCGACACCGCCTGGCGCTCGGAAAGACAGACCCACTGCGCGGCGGTCCCTTGCTGGCGCTGCCACTGGGCTAGGTACAGCCACACCCGCTCGCCCAGGCGCCGGGGGTCGACCCCGTCTCCGACCGCGTCGATCTCACCCGCGCCATCCTGGTTCGGCACCACGTACTCGAAGGGCATCTGCTTGCCAGGGCCTGCCGCACGCGACTTCCAGTCGGTCGGGTTCACGCCTGACACGCGTACCTTGACGCGCACCTCCCCGGGCCCGGGGGTGGGATCCGGCAGCTCGGTCACGTGCAGCACTTGCGCGGGACCAAGCTGCTCGTAGACGGCGGCGCGCATCGTCTTCCCGGATCAGCCTCTCATGTCGAGATGCGACGGCTGGCGTGGACTAAGAGTCTCTTCCCCGGGCTCGTCGAAAGGCCCACTGCTCTCAGGCCTCGAGCTGCACGTGCCCTGTGCCCTCGACGACACGCCCCGCCACCGACGCCCGGCACCCGGCACCCTCGACGGCCCCGAGAACCTCGTCGACAGATCCCGGCGCGACAACGAGAAACATTCCGATTCCGAGGTTGAACACCCGCGCCATCTCGGCATCGTCCACGTCGCCCAACCGTTGGATCTCCGAGAAGATCTGCGGCGTCTCGAATCCCGATCGGTCGACCACCGCGTCACATCCCGGGGGCAGCGCCCGGGCGAGGTTCTGCGCGATGCCACCCCCGGTGACGTGCGCCGCCGCGTGCACTTCGGCTACGCCGAGCGCGCCGAGAACGGCCGAAGCGTAGATGACCGAGGGACGCAACAGCTCGTCGCCCAGAGAATGGCGTGCTCCTTCGTACGCTCGCTCCTCCAGCGAGCGCCCGGCGCGCTCGAACAGCACGTGCCGGGCGAGCGTGTAGCCGTTCGAGCGCAGGCCTGGTGATTCCAGGCCGACGAGGACGTCTCCAGCGACAACGCGGCCCGGCCCGAGCATGGCGTCGCGGTCCACCGCGCCCAGCGCGAAACCGGCAAGGTCGAAGCCGCCCGGGACCATCGCCCCGGCGTGCTCCGCCATCTCCCCCCCCAAGAGGGCACAGCCCGCCTGCCGGCAGCCGTCGGCCACCCCCGCCACGAGCTGCTCCATCTGCTCGGGGTCGAGCTTCCCGACCGCCAGGTAGTCCAGGAGGAACAGCGGCTCGGCCCCCACGCAGACCAAGTCGTCGACGCACATCGCCACCAGGTCGATCCCGATCGTGTCGTAGCGCCCGGCCGCCTGGGCCACGAGCGCCTTCGTGCCCACCCCGTCGGTGGAGGCTACGAGTACGGGTCGGTCGTAGCGGGCAGGGTCGAAGGTAAATGCTCCGCCGAACCCGCCGATCCCTCCGAGCACCTCGGGTCGCGCGGTCGAGGCGACCATCTCCTTGATCCGCTCAACCGCTGCCTCGCCCGCCGCTATGTCAACGCCCGCTGAGGCGTAGGTGGCGGGGCCCTTGTCGGGCACTTCAGGCTCTGGCCGGTGCTGCCTGGACGTCGTGGCGGCGGACCGTGCCGACCTCGACCGAAACCGGGACCGGGACCGGGTACTCGCCGTTCAAGCAAGCCGTGCAAAACCCGGCGCCGGGTGCGTCGATCGCCTTCACGAGGTTCTCGAGTGACAGATACGCGAGCGAGTCCGCCCCCAAGAAGGACTCGAGCTCCGACATCGAGCTGTTCGCCGCCACGAGCTCGTGGCGATCGGGGATGTCGATGCCGTAAAAACAGGGCCAAACGAGCGGCGGGGATGCGAGGCGAAGGTGCACCTCGGTCGCGCCCGCCTCTCGGAGCATGCGCACCACCGCCCGCTGCGTCGTGCCGCGGACGATCGAGTCGTCCACAACCACGAGCCTCTTGCCGGCGATGTTCTCGCGAAGCGGGTTGAGCTTGCGACGTACGCCGGCGTTACGCGCCTCCTGCCCGGGGGTGATGAACGTTCGGCCGATATAGCGGTTCTTCACCAGCCCCTGACCGTGGGGGATGCCGCTGGCACGGGCGTACCCCTCGGCGGCGGGGACCCCGGACTCGGGCACCCCCATCACCATGTCGGCGTCTACGGGAGCCTGGGCGGCGAGCATCTTCCCCATTCGCCGGCGCGCACCGTGCACTTCGCGCCCGTACAGGTGCGCGTCCGGGCGGGCGAAGTAGACGAACTCGAATATGCAAAGGCGCGGGTCGACTCGCTCGTCAGCGAAGAGGCGCTCGGAGCGCACTCCGGAGGAGTCGATGATCACCAGCTCCCCGGGCTCGAGCTCACGCACGAAGCTCGCTCCAACGACGTCGAGCGCCGGCGACTCGGAGGCGAGCACCCACCCCTCTGGATGCCCGGCCCCCTCGGGGTACTCGGTGGGGGCGAGCCACCCCAGGCAGAGCGGGCGCAGCCCGTTGGGGTCACGCACTCCCATCAGGTGGGCGGAGTCGAGCAGCACAAAGGAGAACGCGCCCCCTGCCAGGGGAAGCACCGAGCGCAGAGCGTTTTCGAGCGCCCCGTCGTAGGCACCCTCACCGACTCCGGCGGACGAAACGAGGTCATCACCTGTCTGCCCGTCGGCGCCGGGGCCCTCGTTGACCGGCACCGCAGGGCAATGCCTCGCCAGCAGCTCGGCAACGAGATCGCTGTCGGAGGCCACCATCCCCGGAAGCATGCCTGCCAGCTCGGCCAGCTCTGCGGTGTTCGTGAGGTTCCCGTTGTGAGCGAGGGCAAATCCGGCGCCGCCGACCGAGCGGTACATGGGCTGGGCGTTTCGCCAGTTCGAGTCGCCCGTCGTCGAGTAGCGCGTGTGGCCGATGGCCAGGTGCCCGGGCAGGCAGGAGAGCGTTCGCTCGTCGAAGACGGTCGTGACGAGTCCCATCTCCTTCACCACCGTGATGCCCTCGCCGTCGCTCACAGCCATTCCGGCAGACTCCTGGCCCCGGTGCTGAAGCGCGTAGAGGCCATCGAAGGTGAGCTGAGCCACCCCCCTACCGGGGGCGTAGACGCCGAAGACGCCGCAGGACTCCCTCAAAGGGACCTCATGATCGCTGCCCTCGCTGCACTCGATCTCCGACGAGCGCATCCCTCTAGCCGCGCCCCGAGCTTACCCGGCCGGGCAGCGGCCGAACTCCGCCGGTAATCTCCGGCCCTGTGATCGACCTCCACACCCATTCGACGGTCTCCGACGGCTCCGAGGCACCCGGGAGGATCTGCGAGTTGGCCGCCGCTGCCGGGTGCTCTGCGGTGGCGTTGACGGACCACGACAGCTTGGCCGGGATCAGCCTGGCCGCCGAGGCGGCCGGGCGCCTGGGGATAAGGCTGGTACCGGGATGCGAGGTCTCGTGCACGAAACCTCCTCCCGCGCCAAGAAGCGGCCCGGTCAGCGGCTCGGCGCACGTCCTCGTCTACTTCGTCGAGGACACCGAAGGCCCGCTCCAAGACGAGCTCGGCGCCTTGCGGGCCGACCGTGCCGAGCGAAACCGCAGGCTCGTGGCCCGACTCGCCGAGCTGGGAGCCGGGATCGACTACGAAGCCGTGGTGGCGGAGGCTGGCGGCGAGGAGGGTCTGGGCCGCCCACACTTCGCCCGGGCTCTCGTTCGCGCCGGGGCGGCCGAGGACATCGACGACGCCTTCGACCGCTGGCTCGCAGAGGGGCGTCCTGCTTATGTCCCCAAGGCCCGGATCACCGTTGCTCAGGTCGCGCGCCTCGCAACAGCCTCGGGCGCTGTGGCCGTCCTGGCTCACCCGCTCAGCCTGGGGCTCGAGCCGCGTTCCCTCGACCACCTCGTCGCGCAGCTCGCCGAGTCCGGTCTCTGCGGGCTCGAGGCGTTCTACGGTGCCTACGGCGCCGAGGAACGAAAGCTGCTTCGCGACGTCGCGGCGCGCACCGGCCTGGTGGCCACAGGAGGTTCGGACTACCACGGGAGCTTCAAGCCGGGCCTGTGTGTCGGAATCGGCTTCGGCGATCTCGCCGTACCCGACGAGATCTTGGAAGCACTCGAAGCGCGTCGGCCCTAGAAAGAGCAGGACGCCGACAATCACCCGCCTGCCGATCCTGCCGGCGTCGACGTACTAAGCCCGCTCACCCAGCGCGTCCGGCAACGCCCTGCGCCATGACTCTGTGAGCTCGGCCACCGACAGGTTCAACAGGCCTCCGACCACGAGGCGTGCGCCGCCTGCCGTCCCGATCACCCGCGCGGGCACCCCGGCGTGCTCGGCGCGCTCGCACACCTGGTCGGGCCGCACGCTGCAGAGCACGACGCGCCCGGGTGACTCACTGAAGAGCTCGCGGTGGTCCGCCACACCCCCCACCTCGCAGCCCACACCCGAGGACAGCGCGCACTCCGCCAGTGCGACCCCGAGCCCGCCTCCAGAGACGTCGTGGATCCCGGCCACCAACGCCCGACTGCGGACGAGGTCTGCGACCAGCGCAAGGAGCTTCTCGTGCACGCGCAGATCTATCCCAGGGAGCTTCCCGCCGCGATGCGAGCGCAGCTCCGCAGCCCATCGCGACCCTGCGAGCTCCGTCGAAGGCGCGCCGAGCAGCACGACCGACGCTCCCTCTTCGAAGGCGGGCCGAGGTGGCCTGTGGTCGAGGCGCTCGATCACGCCGAGGACGGCCACGACCGGGGTGGGATCGATGTCCTGTCCCGCGCTCTCGTTGTAGAAGCTCACGTTGCCCCCGACCACCGGGATACGAAGGGCCCTGCAAGCCTCTGCCATTCCGTCGATCGCCTCCGACAGCTGCCACATGACCTCGGGGTGCTCGGGGTTCCCGAAGTTCAAGCAGTTCACGAGAGCCACCGGACGGGCGCCGGCGCAGGCGACGTTCAGGGCCGACTCCGCCACGGTGAGAGTCGTGCCGAGCCGCGGGTCGAGCGCGCACCAACGCGGGTTCGAGTCCGTCGAGATGGCGAGGGCGCGCCTGCTGGGGGGTATACCCGGGCCGGCCAGCCGCAACACGGCGGCGTCGCCGCCGGGTCCTTCCACGGTGTTCAAGAAGAGCTGGTGGTCGTACTGGCGGTAGACCCACGAGGGGTCTGCCAGCATCTCGAGCACGTCGGCCCCGCAGTCGGCCGGGGCCTCGATGGCGCCCGGGTCGTCGGCCACCCTGGCAGCGAGGCCGGCGGGCGGCGCCATCGGACGGTCGTAGAGGGGCGCGTCCTCCGACAGCGAGGCGGCCGGCACGTCCGCGAGGACAGCGCCGGAAGAATCGAGCACCCGCAGACGCCCCTGCGGGTCGACCTCGTCGGCTACGCGCGAATCGGAGACGGTGCCTTCATGGGTTCGCGGCGGCGCGGTGACCATTCCGATCACGCTGGCTCGCACCTCCCAACGCGCGCACACCTCTTCGACCGCAGCCCGATCGGCGGGAGAGACGATGGCGAGCATGCGCTCTTGGCTCTCCGAGGTCATGACCTCGAATGGCTCCATGCCAGGCTCTCGGCGTGCCACCTGATCCACGTTCACGTCCATTCCCATCCCGCCGCGTGCCGCGGTCTCCGAGGTGGCACAGGTGAGCCCGCCCCCGCCGAGGTCCTGTATGCCCACGACGAGCCCGCGCTCGAGCAGCTCCAGGCACGCCTCGATCAACCGCTTCTCCTCGAAGGGGTCCCCCACCTGCACGCTCGGCCGCTTCGCCGCGTCTGCGTCGTCCTCTGCGAACCCGGCCGAGGCGAGCACGCTCACCCCGCCGATGCCGTCACGCCCGGTCGTCGCCCCGAGCAGGACGGCCAGGTTGCCTTCGCCGCTCGCACGCCCGAGCACCATCCGTTCGATCGGCATGAGCCCCAGGCAGAGCACGTTCACGAGCGGGTTGCGGCTGTAGCACGGCGCGAACGTGAGCTCCCCGCTGATAGTCGGGACTCCCACCGAGTTCCCGTAGCCGGAGATGCCCGACACGACTCCTTCGAAGATCCACCGGTTGCGTGCGTCGTCCAACGGACCAAAGAAGAGCGGGTCCATTAACGCGATCGGGCGCGCCCCCATGGTGAAGATGTCGCGCAGGATCCCACCCACGCCGGTTGCCGCCCCCTGGTAGGGCTCGACCGCAGACGGATGGTTGTGGCTCTCGATTCGGATGGCAGCTGCAATCCCGTCGCCCACGTCGACCACGCCTGCGTTCTCCCCGGGACCGACGAGGACCCCCGGTCCTTGCGTGGGAAGGCGGCGCAGGTGAAGGCGCGACGACTTGTACGAGCAGTGTTCGCTCCACATCACCGCGTACATGGCGAGCTCGAGATGGTCCGGAGCACGCCCCAGGATCTCCGAGATGTGCTCGGCCTCGGCGTCGGTGAGACCGAGCTCGCGGTGGATGGCCCCTGTCGACGACCCGGAGGAAGCGCCGTCGTCCATGAACGCCACCGTACCCCAGCTCTTCTGGGCGTGCTTCTCGAAACCAAATGCACCTAGAGGCGAACGACCAATATGGGCCTCCGCTATTTGAGTGCATGCACAGCCCGGTTGGCTTGCGTGTACGCCTCCATAACATGGAAAATGGTTGACATGCCTCGCGCCAGAACAACCACTGTCCGAACCAGCCGCGCCACCTCACCCGGTAAGCACACGGTCGCCGCCCGGGCGCGCGCTGCGCGAGCAGCGAGCACCAAGACGCGCAAGCGCACGACCATGTCCCCCGAGCACAAAGCAGCCCTGGCTACGGGTCGCGCCGAGGGCAGGGCGGTGCGCAACTACCTCGAAGCCCTCGAGAAACATCGCCCCCGGCGAGGGCGCCGCCGCACCCCGGACATGATCTCGCGCCGTCTCAGCGTGATCGAGGAGAAGCTTCCGTCCGCCGACGCGCTTTCGCGCCTGCACCTGTTGAAGGAGAAGGAGGACCTCGAAGCCGAACTGGCCAGGGCGCGTTCCAGTGACGACTTGGCCGCCTTGGAAAAGAGCTTCGTGCGGGTCGCCAGGGGCTACGGCCAGCGCAAGGGGATCACCTACAGCGTGTGGCGCGCGGCGGGTGTTGGTCCCGTCGTGCTCCAGCGCGCGGGGGTCATACGCGGTGGGGGGCGCAGCCGCCCGTAAGGCGACGAGCTAAGCCGGCAGCGATGCGTGATGGTCTGCTGCGTCGAGCAACGAGCGAAGCAGCGGCGCCCCGTCTAGCGCGCCAGTGAGCATGTCACAAGCGCGTTCGGGATGCGGCATCAGGCCCACGACGTTGCCCGCCGCGTTGCACACACCGGCTATGTCGTCGACCGACCCGTTCGGGTTCTCCTCGTAGCGAAGGACGACACAGTCCTCGGCGCGAAGGCGGTCGAGGGTCCTCTGGTCGCAGGTGTAATTGCCTTCGAAGTGGTTGATCGGCATACGAAGGCGCTGTCCCTGCGATAAAGCTCCCGTGAGCACCGTCCTCGTGCTGCAAACACGCAGCCCCACGCTCTTGCACACAAAGCGCAGCCCGCTGTTCTTCTGCAGCGCCCCCGGAAGAAGCCCCGCCTCGGTGAGGACCTGAAAGCCGTTGCAAATCCCCACCACGGGGCCGCCTTCGGCGGCGAATCGCGCCAGCGCGTCCGTCACGCTCGAGAAGCGGGCGATCGCTCCGGGCCGCAGGTAGTCGCCGTGCGCGAAACCCCCCGGGAGCACCACGCCGTCGAGTTGGGACAGCGACCTCTCGCCGTGCCACACGAGCTCCACGGTGGCAGCCGGTGCCTCCTCGCCCGCCAGCGCGCTCAGCGCCTTCACCACGTCGTGCTCGCAGTTCGTCCCGGGGAACACCACAACCCCGATGCGCGCGCTCACAGGACGCTCACCTGTGCTTCTTCGATGACGGGGTTCGCAAGCAGGCGGTCTGTCACCGCCACTGACATCTCTCGCGCAGTCGCTTCGTCGGGGGCCTCGACGGCGAAACGGATCGCCTTTCCCACCCGCACGTCGCTCACCCCGTCGAAGCCGAGGGCCGGAAGGGCCCGCTCGATCGTCGCACCCTGCGGGTCGGAGATCCCCGGCCGCAAACGCACCTCCACGAAGGCCTCGAACTTCACGCGCGGCTCACCGCTTTGCACCGTACCAGTCGGCGAGCGATCGCCCACTCATCCACTCGTAGGCGGTGACGTAACGCACAGAGGTCTCGGTCACGACCTCCGGTGGGAGGCTGGGCGGAGGCGGACGCTTGTCCCAGCCGATCGCCTCCAGCCAGTCACGAAGCGGCTGCTTGTCGAATGACGGCGGGTTCGTACCCGGCTCCCACTCGTCCGCCGGCCAAAAGCGCGATGAGTCGGGCGTGAGAACCTCGTCGCACAGCGCCAGTTTGCCGTCTATGACCCCGAGCTCGAACTTCGTGTCAGCCACCAGCAGGCCTCGGCGCGCGGCAGCAAGCACCGCGCGGTCATAGGCCTCCATGCACAGGTCGCGCGCGACATGCACCATATCCTTTCCCACCAGGTCCGCCGCCTCTTCGAGCGTGATATTGCGGTCGTGTTCCCCCGTCGCCTTGGTAGAGGGGGTGAAGAGCGCTTCGGGCAGCTTTTCCGCCTGCCTCAGCCCCGGTGGGAGCGCCATGCCGTGCAAGGTGCCCGACTCCTGGTACTCCTTCCACCCGGATCCCGCCAGGTAACCGCGCACGATGCACTCCAGTGGCAACATCTGCGCCCTGCGGACGAGCAACGCGCGCCCGGCGAGCTCGGAAACACCTGCCTCGCCGCCGAGAGCCGACGCAGAAGGAGAAAAATCGGTCGGATCGGCGGAGACCAGGTGGCTCGGAGCGAGGTCGGCCAGCTCGCCGAGCCAGTGCACCGTCATCGCCGTGAGCACCCTTCCCTTGTCCGGGATCGGCTCGGCCATCACGACGTCGAACGCCGACATCCGGTCAGAGGCCACCATGAGGATCAGGTCGTCCCCGGCGTCGTAGAGATCACGGACCTTGCCCGAGTGAAGAAGCGCCATGCTCATCGGAGCCTGCCGTCCTCGCTCGCCGGCCCTCTACTCATCGGTCTTCACGTCCTCGATCGCCTCGAGGAACCGGTGCACCCGGGCGAGCGAGCGTGTCAGGTCGAAGGCCTTGTCCATCTCGTCGGTTCCGAGAATGACCTCTTCGTCCTCGTCGAGCACTGCACGCAGGTGTCGTTGCTCCTGCACGGCTCGCCGCGCGTCGCGCTGCACCACGCGGTATGCGGCTTCGCGCTCCATGCCGCTTGCTACGAGAGCAAGGAGGACGGCCTGGCTGAACACCAACCCCCGTGAGCCCTCCTCGAGGTTCCGGCGCATGCGCTGGCCGTGGACCACGAGTCCCTCGAGCAACGAAGCACACCGGCGGAGGATGTAATAGGTGACGATGCAGGCGTCGGGCAGCACGACTCGCTCCACCGAGCTGTGAGAGATGTCGCGCTCGTGCCACAGTGCCACGTTCTCCAGTCCCGTAGCGAGATACCCCCTGAGCAACCGGGCCAGGCCACAGAGACGCTCGGAGAGGATCGGGTTGCGCTTGTGTGGCATAGCCGAGGATCCTTTTTGGCCTACGCCGAAGGCCTCTTCCACCTCCCCCACCTCTGTGCGCGCGAGATGGCGGATCTCGGTGGCGATCGTCTCCACTGTGGCACCGCAAGCCGCGCACGCCCAGAGCAGCTCGGCGTGGCGGTCGCGCGCTACCACCTGGTTGGCGGGAACCGGGTCGAGCCCGAGGGCACGGCACACGAACTCCTCCACCCTGGGGTCGATGTTCGAGTAGGTACCCACTGCCCCTGACAGCTTGCCGACAGCGACCCGTTCGCGCGCCGTACGCAGGCGCTGGCGGTCCCTGTCGGCCTGCAAGCACCACAGGGCGAGCTTGGCACCAAAGGCAAAGGGTTCCGCATGCATGCCATGGGTGCGCCCCACCATCGGCATATCGATGAGCTCCGCGGCTCGGCATTTCAGCACAGCCACCAACGAGGTCGAGGCTGCCAGGAGGAGATCGACCGCCTCGGTGAGCGTGGCGCACATGGCAGTGTCCACCACGTCGGAGGAGGTGAGACCGTAGTGCACCCAAGATCCCTCTGGCGCTCCGATCGCCTCTTGGACCACGTCCACGAACGCCGCCAGGTCGTGATCGGTGATCTTCTCACGCTCGGCAACAGCTGCCACGAGCTCGGGCCGTACCTCCGGGGCGCGTGCTCGCACCGCGGCGGCGTCGGTCGCGGGGACCACCCCGATGGCCGCCCATCCCTCGACCGCCAGGACCTCGACCTCGAGCCAGCGCCCCAGGCGCGCCTCGTCGGTGAAGAGCGTCGCCATCTCCGGCAGGGAGTAGCGCGGGATCACGAGAACGGCCTCGCCTGCTCGAAGCGCATGCTCGAGTTGGCGACGGTCGGGGCGCTGGTGCCGGCAGCTGCAGCGGCGATGTCGGTTCGGTAGTGCATGCCCGGCCAGCTGACGTCGCTGATGGCCAGATATGCACGTTCCCTTGCCTCATGAATGCTCGGGGCGAGCGCGCTCACGTCGATCACCCGACCTCCCGCGGTGACAATTCGACCCTCGTCGTCGAGACGCGTCCCCGCGTGGAGCACCGTGACCCCTTCGTGATCACCTGCGGCTTCGAGGCCCTCGATCAGCTCTCCGGTGCGCGAGGAGATCGGGTAGCCCTCGGAGGCGAGCACAACGCACACGCATGCGTCTCGTCGCCAGCGCGGCTCGGTGCGCAGGCGGCCTGTAGCCGCCTCGGCAAGCAAGCCCGTCAGGTCCTCGTCGAGACGCGGCAGCACCACCTGGGTCTCCGGGTCGCCGAAGCGGACGTTGTACTCGAGCACCTTCGGACCGTCGTCGGTGAGGATGAGCCCCGCGTACAAAACCCCCCGATAGTCGATCCCGCGCCGACGCAGCACACCGAGAAGCGGCTCCACCGCTTCGTCCAGCACCCGGTCCACGAGACGCTCGCCCGCGACGGGCACAGGCGAGTACGCACCCATACCGCCGGTGTTGGGACCATCATCGCCGTCCGCGACCCGCTTGAAGTCCTGAGCGGGCGCCAACGGCACCACTCGCTTCCCGTCACACAGAGCCAGGAGCGAGCATTCGGGTCCAGCCAGAGCCTCCTCCACCACCACCTTCCGCCCGGCATCACCGAAGCTGGAGCCGGAGAGCTTCGCGGCGATGTCGGCCTCGGCCTCTCCGATCGAGTCGGTGACGAGCACACCTTTGCCACCAGCCAGGCCGTCGGTCTTCACCACCCACGGGCCGGGCAGTTCGCGAAGAAAAGCCGTGGCCTCGACGAGGGTGTCGAAGGTGCCGTAGCGCGCCGTGGGGACGCACGCCTCGGCAAGCAGGTCCTTCATGAAGCCCTTCGAACCCTCGAGGAGCGCTCCGTCGACACCCGGGCCGAACACCAGCCGATCCATCGCGCGCAGACGGTCGGCGAGCCCGTCCACTAGCGGTTGCTCGGGGCCCACCACCACCAGATCGGCATCGACCGCCTCGGGCGGCGCGTCGGTGATGGTGATCTGCCACCCCTCGGAGGTCACTGCCGGCATGCCGGGGTTTCCGGGGGTCACCACCACGTCCGCGCTGCGTCCTAGAGCGAGGGCGAGCGCGTGCTCCCGCCCGCCTGAGCCCACAACGCACACCTTCATCGGCTTGTCCGAAGGATCATGCCGCGAACCGGACGAACTGCTCTCGACCCGGTCCTACGCCGACCAGCTTGATGGGCACCCCGATCTGCTCGGCCAAGAAGCCCACGTAGTCGCGCACTGCGGCTGGCAGGTCTCCGAGGCCCGTCGCCTTCGAAAGATCGGTCCGCCAGCCGGGAAGCTCCTCGTAGACCGGCTCCACCCGGTGCAGGACCGACTGGTGATAGGGCGGGTAGACGAAGTGCTCGTCGCCCGCGCGATAACCGGTGCACACCTTGACGGTGTCGAACGCGTCGAGCACGTCGAGCTTCGTGAGCGCCACCTCCGACAGCGAGTTGAGCCGTACCGCCTGGCGCGCCAACACCGCGTCGAACCAGCCCGTGCGCCTTCGCCGGCCCGTGTTCGTGCCGAACTCATGGCCGCGCTCGACGAGCATTTCGGCAACCTTGTCGTGGCACTCGGTGGGGAACGGGCCCGCGCCCACCCGCGTCGCATAAGCCTTGGCGATCCCGATTACGCGGTCTATCTGGCGCGGACCGATGCCGGTGCCCGTGCAGGCCCCGCCGGCGACCGGGTTCGAGGAGGTGACAAAGGGATAGGTGCCGTGATCGAGGTCCAAGAAGGTGGCCTGGGCGCCCTCGAGCAGCACGTGGCCGCCGCTGGACAGAGAGTCGTGAACCAAGGCCACGGCGTCACCCACCATGGGCTCGATGCGTGGCGCGTAGTCGCCCAGGTAGCGCTCGCACACCACCTCAGCGTCGATGGGCAGGCGGTTGTACACCTTGGCCAGCACCGCGTTCTTCTCCTTGAGCACCACGTCGAGCTTCTGGCGAAAGATCTTGGCGTCGAGAAGGTCCTGGACGCGAAGCCCCACCCTGGCCGCCTTGTCGGCATACGCGGGCCCTATGCCACGGCGGGTGGTACCCAGGGAGTTCTTCCCGAGATAGCGCTCTGTGACCCTGTCGAGCTCCTGGTGGTAGGGCATGATCAGATGGGCGTTCCCGCTCACCACCATCTTCGAGGTGTCGATCCCTTCGGCCTTCAGGCCGTCGAGCTCCTCGATCAACACGCCTGGGTCCACGACGACGCCGTTACCGATGACGGGTGTGATGTGTGGGTAGAGGACCCCGCTCGGCACGAGCTGCAAGGCGAAAATCTTGCCGTCCACGACCACGGTGTGGCCGGCATTGTGGCCGCCCTGGTAACGGACGACCACTTGCATCTCCTTTGCAAGCAAGTCTGTGAGCTTGCCTTTGCCCTCGTCGCCCCATTGGGTCCCGACCACAACGGTTACGGGCACGCGCGCTCCTGGATTCGATGATGTGGACTGCGACCCAAGTGTACTCAGGGGCTGTAGGAGCTCGAAGAAGAGCAAGCCCGGGACCGAGGGGCGGACCACCTGCCCTTTTGCATCAGCGCAGCTCGAGCGCGGTGGCACCTGCCGGGGCGTCCACAACGACAGTGTTGCCCTCGCAGTAGCGCCCTTCGAGCAAAGCGAGGGCGAGGGCGTCCTCGAGTTCCCGCTGGAGCACCCGACGAAGGGGTCGGGCCCCCAGGTCGGGGTCGTAGCCGGCCGAGGCCAGCCAGTCGCGCGCCGCCTCGGTCACGTCGAGCTCGAGGCGCCGCTCGGCAAGCCGCGCCCGCAACTGCTCGAGCTGGATGTCGACGATCCGCCGCAAGTCGTCCCTGTCCAGATGACGAAAGCGCACGACCTCGTCGATCCTGTTGAAGAACTCGGGCTTGAAGAAAGTTCGCGGGTCACCGGGCAGGTTCGAGGTCATTATGAGCACGACGTTGGTGAAGCCCACGGTGCGACCCTGCCCGTCGGTCAGGCGCCCGTCCTCGAGCACCTGGAGCAGCACGTTGAACACGTCGGGGTGGGCCTTTTCGATCTCGTCGAGCAGTACCACTGCGTACGGCCTGCGCCGGACCGCTTCTGTCAGCTGGCCGCCCTCCTCGTAGCCCACGTACCCCGGCGGGGCTCCAACGAGGCGCGACACGGTGTGCTTCTCCTGGTACTCGCCCATGTCGATCCGCACCATCGCACGGTCGTCGTCGAAGAGGAACCCCGCGAGCACCCGGGCCAGCTCCGTCTTTCCCACCCCCGTCGGCCCGAGGAACAAGAACGAGCCGATCGGCCGGTTCGGGTCCGAAAGCCCCGCGCGGCTGCGCCGGATGGCGTTGGCCACAGCGGTGACGGCTTCGTCCTGGCCAACGACGCGCGCGCTCAGGGCATCCTCCATATGCACGAGCTTTTGCAGCTCGGATTCCATGAGACGGGTGACGGGAATGCCGGTCCAGCGGCTGACCACCTCGGCCACATCCTCGGCATCCACCTCTTCCTTCAACATGGCCCCCCCGCTCTGGGACTCGGCGAGTGCCTTGGTGGCCTCCTCCACTCGCCTCTCTAGGTCTGGAACCACGCCGTAGCGGATCTCAGAGGCGCGCGTCAGGTCCCCGTCGCGTGCGAAACGCTCTGCCTCGCCCTTTCGCACCTCCAGCTCCTCCTTCAAAGAGCGGATGGCCGAGATGGCCTCCTTCTCCGACTGCCACCGCGCTGTCATGGCATCGGTCTGCTCCTTCAGATTGGCCAGTTCCTCCTCCAGGCGACTCAGCCGCTCTGCGGAGACAGGGTCTGTCTCCTTGGCCAACGCCACGCGCTCGATCTCGAGCTGTCGCATGCGCCTGGCGACGACGTCGATCTCGGTGGGCATGGAGTCGATCTCGATGCGAAGTCCGCTGGCGGCTTCGTCCATGAGGTCGATGGCTTTGTCCGGCAAAAAGCGCCCTGCCACGTAGCGATCCGAGAGCACCGCGCAAGCGACGAGGGCGGCGTCTTGGATCCGGACCCCATGGTGGACCTCGTAGCGCTCCTTCAGTCCCCGAAGTATGGCAATCGTGTCCCCCACTGACGGCGGTGCCACGTGTACCGGTTGGAAGCGACGCTCGAGCGCGGCGTCTTTCTCGATGTGACGGCGGTACTCGTCGAGGGTCGTGGCGCCGATCATGCGCAGCTCGCCGCGCGCGAGCATCGGCTTGATCATGTTGCCGGCATCCATGGCTCCTTCTGCGCCACCGGCGCCCACGATCGTGTGCAGCTCGTCGATGAACGTGATCACCTCGCCCTCGGCATCGGTGATCTCTTTCAGCACCGCCTTCAGGCGCTCCTCGAACTCGCCCCGGTACTTGGCCCCTGCCACCATGGCCGAGAGGTCGAGCCCCACGACGCGCTTGTCGCGCAGGCCCTCGGGAACGTCACCCTCGACGATCCGGTTCGCCAGGCCCTCTACGATCGCCGTCTTTCCGACACCGGGTTCACCGATGAGCACAGGGTTGTTCTTCGTACGCCGAGAGAGCACCTGGATCACACGGCGGATCTCCTCGTCCCGGCCGATGACCGGGTCGAGCTTCCCGGCGCGCGCCAGGTCGGTGAGATCCCGGCCGTATTGCTCCAGAGCCCGGTACTGCTCCTCGGGGGTCTGCGAGGTCACCCGGTGGCTCCCGCGCACCTCGCGAAGTGCAGCGAGCAACCGGTCGCGCGACACACCGATGCGCTCCGCCATGGCGAGCAGGAGGTGCTCGACCGACAGGTACTCGTCGCCCATCTCCCGGCGCAGCGCGTCCGCCGCGTCGATGGCGTCACGCGTCTCGCGCGAGAGCTGGGGCTCGGCAGACCCGTAGGCCTTCGGCAACGAAGCAATGTGCTCCCGGAGCCGGTTGGCGAACGATCCAGGTTCTACGCCTGCTCGCGCGAGCAACGGCAATGCCAGTCCCTCGGGTTGTCCCACCAGGGCTGCCAGCAGGTGGTCAGGGGTGACTTCAGGATGGTTCTCGGCGCGCGCGTTCTCGACCGCGCCGGAGAAAGCCTCCTGAGTCCGAAGAGTCCAACGGTTCGGGTCTATCGCCATCGGTTTGTGCTGCTCTCTCTCGTTGTCTCGCGTCTCTCGCGTCCGGCCGTATGCGCTAACGGGATCGTCGCGGTGCGTCGCGCTGCACCAAGCTCACCTGACGCAACGGCACCAGGTCGCGGCGATACTGGCGGTGGGTGCGCTCGACAGCCTCTGCGGTTTCTGCGCGTACCCGATCGAGCTCGATGCGCAGCTGCTCCAACTGGGCCTCGAACTCGAGCACTCGCCGCACTCCTTCCAGGTTCAGTCCAGCCGCAGTCAGGTGGCCGATGTGCCGCACCCGCTCGATGTCCGCGGGCGAGTACCTCCGGCTCCCACCTCCGGTGCGCGAGGGGTCCACCAGTCCTTTGCGCTCGTAGATGCGAAGCGTCTGAGGATGCACCCCGGCAAGCTCGGCGGCCACAGAGATCACATACACGGCGCGTATGTCCTCGCGCACCAGGGCGCGGGCGTGACTCTCAGGACCGTTCGTGCCCACGTCACGGTTCGGCTCCGGCACGAAACCGGGTCCCGGCGTCGACAACGGGCGGATCTGAGCTGCCGAGCCCTTGCTCATCGCGCTCCAGGTCGCTCGTCTTCTCTCGCGCTCCAGGTCGCTCATCTTCCTGTCACCCCCAGGTGTTCACGCGGTGCATCATCGGAGACGCGCGCAAGTGATTCGACGGCCGCACGCTGTGCCTGGTTGAGCTTCTTCGGTACCGCCACCTCCACGGTGACGAGCAAGTCGCCGCCTCGCCGGCCAGTGCCGGGGACCCCCCGGCCTTTCACCCGGAAGGTCTGTCCCGAAGCGGTGCCGGGCGGCACGCGCAAGGTGACGGGGTCGTCGAGCGTGGGCACGGTGATCGTCGTGCCGAGCGCCGCTTCGGCGAACGTGACCGGAACGTTCAAAGTGAGGTTCTTGCCTCTGCGACCGAAGAACGGGTGGGTCCCCACATGCGCTACCACGTACAGGTCGCCTGCCGGGCCGTTGGCGCGCCCAGGGGCTCCGCGGCCTTTCACCCGGATTCGCTGGCCGTCTTCGACCCCGGCGGGGATACGCACCTTCACTTCGCGCGTCCTGCGGATCACCCCGCTTCCGCGGCAGGTCGCACACGGCTTCTCCACGACAATCCCTCGCCCTGCACAGGTCGGACAGATCCGGCTCAACGAGAAGAGTCCCTGGTTGTCCTCGAGCGCACCGGTGCCGTGGCACGTCGTGCAGGTGACTGGCGACGTGCCAGGTGTGGCACCCGATCCGCCGCAGGTCTCACATCGCGCCTCTCCGGCCACGTGCACCGACGTGGTCACACCCCGCACAGCGTCCTGGAACGACAGGTGCAGCTCTGTCTCGACGTCCGATCCACGGCGCGGTCCCGAGGCACGCCCTCGACGTCCACCGAAGACACCTCCGAGACCACCGAACAAGTCGCCCAGGTCACCGAGGTCATCGATCCTGAACCTCGCTCCACCTGGACCGCCAGCGCCGCCTTGCCCGAACCCCACCGCCCCGAGCCGCCGTACTTCGTCGTACTCCTTGCGCTTGCCGGCGTCCCCGAGGACGTCATATGCGGCGGTGATCTCCTTGAAGCGGTCCTCGGACCCCGGATTGGCGTCAGGGTGGTACTGCTTGGCCAGCTTCCTGTAAGCGCGCGTGATCTCCTTGTCCGTCGCGCTCAACGGAATCCCGAGTATCTGGTAGTAGTCCTTCTCGAGCCACTCCCGCTGCGCTACCACGGTTCAGCTCCTGGTTCTCTGCACGCCGGTCTTCTGCACGCCGGTCTTTATCCCCGCACTCGCACCATCGCCGGTCGAATCACCCTGCCTTTCCACCGGTACCCCACTCGCAGGACCGCCACCACCACGGGCCCCGCCGCCTCGGCGTCGTCTTCGGCCTTGGCTTCACCCTGGGTGACACCTCCACCGGTCGCCTCAGAGGTCTCGTGATCCACCGGCTCATGCTCGACAGCCTCGTGCGCCGTGGGGTCGAAGGGTGCGTCGGTGTCACTCACGCGCTCGAGGCCCTCCTTGGACAACGTGTCGAACAACAATGCCGCGGCCTGCACCAGCGCCTTTCCTTCCGGGGAAGGGTTCGTGGCGTCGCCCAGGTGGGCGCGCGCCAAGTCAAAGGCATCGAGAACCGGGAGGAGGCTCACGACCAGTCCTTGCGCGGCTCGTTCGAGCAGATCCGTCTGCTGGCGCAGCATGCGCTTCTTGTAGTTCTCAAAGTCGGCCTGCAAGCGACGCAACATCTCGAAGTACTCGTCGCGTTCGCGCCGTGAAAGCGTCAGCGCCGCCTCGAGATCCTCCTGCGCGACCTCGGCCGACACTTCGGATCGTTTGCCGGTCTCCGTTGGCCTGGTCCCGGCCTCCGCCTGCCCTGTATTCACGTCTTCCTCCTCCACGTGCTCAGGCTCGGCCCGCACTTCCGCTCGTTTGCCGGTCTCCGTTTGCCTGGTATTCACGTCTTCCTCCTCCACGTGCTCAGGCTCGGTCGGCGCGCTGACGGGGGCAGGCCCGAAACCGGGACCAATCCCGGAATGCTGACGCGAGCGCGAGCCGTCGGAGGCATCTCGCCGCGGGCTCATGCTCCAGGCTCGTCGACGATCTCAGCGTCGACCACCTCGTCCTCAGATGGCTCACCCGACTCCCCGCCAGTGCTACCGGAAGACGTGGCCGCGCCCTGGGAGCTCTTGGCAGCCTCCTCGTAGAGCCGCTGGGTGAAACCGTGACTTGCGCTCATGAGCGCCTCGGTGGCGTCTTTGATCTTCGCGACGTCGCTACTACCAAGCGCCTCCTTCAAGGTCCCCAGAGCAGACTCCACCTTTCCTTTCTCGTCACCTTGGAACTTCTCACCCTGCTCGCGAAGGAGCTTCTCCGTCTGGTACACGAGGGTGTCGGCGTTGTTGCGGATCTCTGCCTCCTCGTGCCGGCGCCGATCGTCCTCGGCGTGAGCCTCGGCGTCGCGCACCATGCGATCGATCTCGTCTTTCGGCAGGGAGGACTGGCCGGTGATCGTCATTGACTGCTGCTTGCCCGTAGCTGTGTCGCGGGCCAAAACATGGACAATCCCGTTCGCGTCGATGTCGAACGTCACCTCGATCTGAGGCACGCCGCGCGGGGCGGGAGGCAATTCCACGAGCTGGAACTTGCCCAACGTCTTGTTGTACATGGCCATTTCGCGCTCACCCTGAAGAACATGGATCTCCACCGAAGGCTGGTTGTCCTCCGCGGTGGTGAACACCTCGGACCTCTTGGTCGGGATGGTGGTATTGCGCTCGATCAGACGGTGCATGACAGCACCTTTGGTCTCGATGCCGAGGCTCAGCGGGGTCACGTCGAGCAAGAGGATGTCCTTCACCTCGCCCTTCAGTACGCCGGCCTGGATGGCGGCGCCCACAGCCACGACCTCGTCGGGGTTGACCCCTTTGTGCGGCTCCTTGCCCGTGAGACCCTGAACCAGCTCCTGGATGGCAGGGATTCGGGTCGAACCGCCCACCAACACGACGTGGTCGATGTCCGACTTGGGTATCCCGGCGTCCCCTACGGCCTGCTCGAACGGGCCCCGGCAGGCCTCGACCAGGTCCGCCGTCAGCTCGGTGAACTTGGCACGCGAGAGCTTCATGTCAAGGTGCTTCGGTCCCTCGGAGGTGGCCGTGATGAACGGCAGGTTGATGGTCGTCTCTTGCACGGAGGAAAGCTCGATCTTCGCCTTCTCGGCAGCCTCCTTCAGACGTTGGAGCGCCATCTTGTCGGCGGAGAGGTCCACGCCCTCAGTGTTCTTGAACTCGGTCACGAGCCAGTCGATGATCCGCTGGTCCCAGTCGTCACCGCCCAGGTGCGTGTTCCCAGAGGTGGACTTCACCTCGAACACTCCGTCGCCGATCTCGAGAACCGACACGTCGAACGTCCCACCGCCCAGGTCGAAGACGAGGACCGTCTGCTCCTTAACCTCCTTGTCCAAGCCATAGGCAAGAGCAGCAGCAGTCGGCTCGTTGATGATGCGAAGCACCTCGAGCCCGGCGATCTGGCCAGCCTCCTTGGTGGCGGTGCGCTGCGCGTCGTCGAAGTACGCAGGCACGGTGATCACTGCCTGGGTCACGGTCTCGCCCAGGTACGACTCAGCATCCCTCTTCAGCTTCTGCAGGATGCGGGCGGAGATCTCCTGGGACGTGTACTTCTTACCGTCGATGTCGATGCTCCAGGAGGTGCCCATGTCGCGCTTGACCGAGCGGACGGTGCGGTCGGGGTTGGTGACAGCCTGGCGCTTGGCCACCTCGCCCACGAGGACCTCACCGCCCGACTTCGAGAACGCGACGATCGACGGCGTGGTCCGGCCCCCTTCCGCGTTGGGAATCACGACCGGGTCCCCGGCCTCCAAGACGCTCACCACGGAGTTGGTGGTCCCGAGGTCGATTCCGACAGGCTTGGGCATGTTCGTGTCCTCCAAATCTCGTGGCTGGTGCCCGGCGACCCTCACCCGGCCTCACCAGCCCTGTGCTTGACTGATATGAGTATAGCGAACTTGAGTGCTTCTGTATCAGGTTAGTTCCAGCTGAAGGCTTTGCACCAAAACCCCAGGTTGCACCCCAAATGGGCGGTCTGCACCATGAAGACTCTCGCGGATGGCTGGGCCTGGTGCGGGCCAGGATTTGCTCGTGCGGTGGGTGCTGGGTCTGATAACGGCTTTCGCGGTAGGAGCCGGAGTATCGCTCCTCTTCCGCCTGTTTCTCGGCCAGCATCTCTGGAACAGCGCGACGGGGCTACTTGTGGGCATGGGTAGCGCCTTCGTTCTCGGCAGGTTGGTATCCCTGCCTTGGGCGCGGTGTAAGGCGTGAAAACCCTGCCGTGAGTAGGATCTACACCGTTCGGCCCCCGTGGCCCGATCCCGTGAACATCGTTCCCGAAATTTCCTTGACAAAAAGCTAAAGGTCGGGCCCCGACCTGCCGATAAGGGTGGCGGATATTTCTATGTCCGACAATGACCCCGTTCCCCGACGGGGTCATTGCGCGTCCGGCAACGAACTCCTCCCGGCCTCTGCGCCAGATACAAAGCCCTGCTGAGGGGCCTTTTTGCCTTTCGTGGAGAAACGCTCGGGCTAGGCTCGAGATGTGGCCGAGCTGGTTCTCCTTCGGCACGGCGAGTCCACTTGGAACGCCGAGAACCTCTTCACGGGGTGGACCGACGTCGACCTGACCCCTGCCGGGGAGGCCGAGGCGGTCGAGGCGGGCCGACTTCTCGCTGTCGAGCAGGGCCGTGGCCTCGACCTGCGGGTAGTGCACACCTCGGTGCTCACCAGGGCCGTGCGCACGGCCAATCTGACCCTCGACGAGCTCGGCCGGTCCTGGCTGCCGGTGAGGCGGCATTGGCGGTTGAACGAACGCCACTACGGGGCTCTACAAGGAAAGAACAAGAAGGAGACGGCCGAGGAATTCGGACTGGAGAAGGTGAAGATGTGGCGGCGCGGCTACGTGACGCCGCCTCCACCCTTGCCCCCCGAGGACGAACGCCACCCGCTGCACGACCTGCGCTATCGCGACGTGCCCACAAGCGCGCTCCCTGACAGCGAGTGCCTGGCCGATGTCGTGGCCCGCCTCTTGCCCTATTGGGAAGACGTCATGGTCCCGGACTTACGCGCCTTCGGGAGCGTGCTCGTCGTCGCCCACGGCAACTCGATACGCGCTCTGGTCAAGCACCTGAAGTCCATATCTGACAACGACATCGTCAGGCTCGAGGTGCCTACCGGCGTGCCCTGGGTGTTCGCCTTGAACGAGTCCCTGACGGTGTCAGACGACCGTTTCCTCGGCGACCCCGCCTCGGTGGCAGAAGCCGCTGCGGCCGTCGCCCGCCAAGCGGGCTGAGAGCGTCATCGACACAGGCGCTGGTTCCTACAGGGCGTCCTTCCCGCGCTCGCCCGTGCGCACGCGCACCACGGCGTCGACCGGCAACACCCACACCTTCCCGTCACCGATCTTTCCGGTGGCAGCGTTGCCCACCACGGAATCGACCACCTCGTCTACTTGCGCGTCGTCCACGAGGACCTCGACGCGGATCTTCGGGACGAAATCAACCTCGTACTCCGCGCCCCGGTAGACTTCGGTGTGGCCTCGCTGGCGGCCGAAGCCCTGGGCCTCGGTGATCGTCATGCCCTGCACGCCGAGCGTCTTCAACGCCTCCTTCACCTCGTCGAGCTTGAAAGGCTTGAGGACTGCCACCACCAACTTCATGTCGTGCTCCGTTTCGTCAGCTCGCTCTGTCTACGGGTTCGCGTCACTACGGTGCATCCATTCCCGAGGGTGGAGACGGATCCCCGACGGTGAGGCCGGCCATTTCGAACGCACCAACTCGTTCGGCGAACCTCTCCTCGGGGTAGGCCTCTTCGTCGTGGATGGCGACGTCGCCGATCTCGAGATCCTCGGCCTTCTCCCGCAGTCCACGAGTTATGAGCCTCACGATCTGAAGCAGAATGAAGGTCATCACCCCAGTGAAACAGATCACCCAGACAGCGGTTATCAGCTGCCAATTGAATTGGTGCCAACCACCACCGTAGAAGAGCCCGGTCACGCTGAACGACCCCTTGCAGTTCGACAGCTTGGTGAAATTCGAGCCCGAGCAGCCGTATTCCACCATGCCGGGATCTGCGAAGAATCCAACTAGCAGCCCTCCCGTGAGTCCCGCGATCCCATGGGTGTAGACGACACCCAGAGCGTCGTCGACCCGGCTGAAGGGCCTGACCTTCGAGAGGTAGTTCCACGCCACCCAGACGATAGCCGCGGCGATCAGGCCCTCGAGGAGCGCACCGTATCCGTTCACCCAGCCGGCTCCCGGAGTGATGCACACCAGGCCGACGATCATGCCGTTCACCGCGCCCAGGAACGTCGGCTTGCGCTGCTTGAGAAACAACATGTCCATGAACACCCATGTCATCAGCGCAGCGGCGGTGCAAAGGTTCGTGTTCAGCACCGCAGACGCCGCGTCGGTTCCCGCGTAGAACGGGTCGCCGCCGTTGAACCCGTTCCAGCCCAGCCACAGGATGCCCGCTCCCACCGCGATCATCGGCAGGTTGTTCGGGACGCCGTGCAGGCGGTCACGCCGGAGTCGAGGCCCGACAACCCAAGCGGCCACGAAACCGGTCACGCCGGCGGCGAGGTGGATGACGTACCCACCGGAGTAGTCCACGGCGCCCTTCTGTGCCCACCAGCCGAAGCCCCAGATGAGGAAGGCGTTCACCGTGTACACGAAGAAGATCCACAGCGGCACGAAAAGCAACCAGGCCTTGAACTTCATCCTGCTCACGACGCTCCCCAGGAACAGGAGGGGGGTGATGGCAGCGAACACGAACTGGAAGTAGGCGTATGTCGCAGTCGGGAAGTGGAACGGGATGGATGTTCCTTCGGGGAGCACCGCCTGGTTCTGTTCGCCGAAATGGCTCACGATCGGTTGGAAGGGTTGCCCCCAGAGATTGTGGAAGAAGCCGGCGATCCCTGTGCCTCCGCCACCCCCGATCGGGTTGCCGAACCCTTGGTTGAACCCCGTGAGGACCCACACGATCAGGACGAGGCTGAAGCCCGCGAACACCATCAACATGGTGTTGACGGCCCACTTCTTCTGAACCAGGCCCCCGTAGAGGACAGCGATGCCTGGAAGGCTCATCAGCCCTACGAGCGTGGCCGTCACGAGCTGCCACGTGTTGTCAGCGGGATTCAGCCAATGGGGATACGGGATCGGCACCGGGTCTGCTCCTCTCAGTTCGCCTGTCAGAAAGTCGTCCCGTGCCGAACGCGGCCCGCGGACGGGTGCGCGACGGGTGGGGCTCTCCCTGACGCCGGTAGTATTTCTGGCCCCGATTTCCAGACAGTCACGCGCGTGTTACCGGCGCGTGAACTCGTAGGCCAGTGCGCAAATGAGAGCTGCCGGTGCGCGCCGATGGGGGGCCGGAGTAGGACCCCGTTCGATGTAGCTCTAGTCCCTCGTGCCACCAACCGGAGGCACAGTCGGGAGTTGCCGGCTTCAGCCTCCGGCGCTAACCGACGGTGCCTCGGCGGTGGTCGCTCCGAACGACTCCTCCACCACCTGCGACAGGTCGAGTACCCGCACCTCGTCCTCGCGCTGGCGGTCCTTCACCGCGTCGTCGATCATGATGAAGCAGTAAGGACACGCCGTCGAGATCACGTCCGCCCCGGTGGACAGCGCTTCGTCGGTGCGCTCGAGGTTGATCCTCTTGCCCAGGTTCTCCTCCATCCACATGCGTGCGCCACCGGCTCCGCAACAGAACCCCTTCTCGCGGTGCCGGCGCATCTCGATCTGCCGGATCCCAGGCACCGCGTCGAGAACGTTCCGAGGCTCGTCAAAAACCCTGTTGTGCCGGCCGAGATAGCAGGGATCGTGGTAGGTGACTGACGCCTCCATCGACCCTGGCGCCAGGCGCCCCTCGTTGACCAGGTGGCTGAGCAGCTGGGAATGGTGGATGACCTGGAAGTTCCCACCGAGGTCGGGGTACTCGCGTGCCAGGGTATTGAAGCAGTGGGGGCAGGAAGCCACGATCTTCTTGGCGCCCACCTCCTCGAGGGTGGCGATGTTCGCCTTCGCGATCTCCTGGTACAGGTACTCGTTCCCGAGCCTTCGTGCGGGATCACCGGTGCAGGTCTCGCGCGGCCCCAGGATGGCGAAGCGCACCCCGGCACGGTGCAGAAGACGTGCGGTGGCTTGAGTCGTCTTGCGGGCGCGTTCATCGAGAGCACCGGCGCAGCCCACCCAGTACAAGTACTCGATGTCCTGGGGAATGGTCCCGGAGACGACGGGCACTTCGAACTCGAGGCCCTCTGTCCATTCGGTGCGCTTGGAACCGCCGAGTCCCCAGGGGTCTCCCTGGTTCTCGATGTTGCGGAGCATGATCCCGGCCTCACTCGGAAAGCGCGACTCCATCAGCACCTCGTAGCGGCGCATCTCGACGATGGTGTCCACGTGCTCGATGTCCACCGGACACTGCTCGACGCACGCCCCACAGGTCACGCATGACCACAGGACGTCCGGTTCGATCGTGTGCGGCACAAGCGTCGGCGCCTCGCCCTGTGCCTCGACCCCAGCTTTGGCGGAGTCGCCGTCGGTGCCATTTCCTGTGTGAGCCTTGGAGGCCATGAGACGCGGCGCCGACTCGAAGAGGTTGTCACGCAGTCCCATGATCAAGAGCTTGGGGTTGAGCGGCTTGCCGGTGTTCCATGCGGGGCAAGCGTCCTGGCACCTCCCGCATTCTGTGCAAGTGAGCGTGTCGACGAGCTGCTTCCAGGTCAGGTTCTCGATGTGCCCGGCACCGAACACGGTGTCCTCAGAGACGTTCTCCATGTCCATGTCAGGCGTGCTGTAAAGCGGTCCAAGGGCTCGCGGCCGGCGCGATGTCGCCACGTTGATCGGCGCCGTAAAAATGTGCAGGTGCTTCGTGTACGAAACGACGACCAAGAACCCCATGACGATCACGACGTTCAGGATCAACATGGCCGTCTCGATGTTCTGAGCAGCACCGGGGGAAAGCCCGGCGAAGGCTCGTCCGATCCCGTGCGAAGCGAAGGCCCACCAGCCGTAGGGGAAGTCGCCGCTGCGGGTTTGTGCTGCCCTGTAGAGCAACAGCGTGACCACGACTCCGGCAATCATGGCCAGGGCGATCCAGGCGGCACCGAGGTGCGAACCATAGAAACGTGAGGCGCGATCACGGCGAGCCGGGGAGTTCGTAAGGCGGATGATGGTGAAGACGGCGAGGGCGATGAGCACGGCGCAGGAGAAGAGATCCTCGAAGAACCCCAGAACAGCCGTGTGCCCGACCAAGGGAATGTGGAACGTCTTCTGGAACAGATCGCCGTAGGTCTCGATGATCGTGAGAAGAAGAACCATGAAGCCCCAGAAAGTGAAGGCATGGGCGAAGCCCGGAACTGTCCTCTTGAACAACTTCTTCTGCCCAACCACCTCTACGAGCTCAGCCCAGATGTGCCCGGGAATGTCGCGAAAGCGCGCCGGGTCGGGGCGCCCGACGCGCACAAGCCTGAAGAGGAAGAAAAAGCGTTGGCCAGTGATCGCAAAGCCGATAGCGGTCACAGCCAGGCCGAGGACGATCCGGATCGTCACCTTTCGCTCCTAGAGGTCCTTCTCGTAGCGAGTGTCCACATGGGTTCTCCTAAGTGAATGGCCGGTAAGTGAAACTTAGAACATGCACGGATTCGCATGCCAAAGGGCCGGCCGGTGAGACAGGCCGATCTCCTCGCGACATGAGAGACCGACGGGCGACAGCGATCGTCGGTTGTCACCGTTCCCGCGATGGGTCGTTGGGCCTGGTCGATCTCGCCCGCGCTGATCTTCGGCTCCTCGGCTCTACGCGTAAAGCGGTGATGGGAACACCCTCTGTGGCTGCCCATAGGCGGCGCCGTGTCGCGTCCTGGGAGCGGTTGCGACCGCCTGGCTGCCTCTCGCGATCCGCTAGATGCCGAGCGCTTCGACGAGGGCAATCCAGAAGGATCACAGCGAGCACGATAGTGTGACCGCCCACAGCGGGCGTAGTTCAGCGGCAGAACATCAGCTTCCCAAGCTGAGAACGGGAGTTCGATTCTCCTCGCCCGCTCTCAAAAGTCCTGGTCTTGGGTCTGTTCGTCTTCGGAGTCGGCTCCATGTTGCTCGTCGATGACGCGTCCATGGCGCGCCGCGCGTCATCCTCTTCTCCAAGCCGCCGTGTGAGCATCAAGTGAGCTCACATTTGCGTCTTTGAACGCCAATCCACCAACACCGTTGGGTGCGACCCTGAAACCTCTCGAACGACGACCGTGCACGTGGTATCGCTGTTCAGGCAAGTGCGACATGTATCGGTCGCGTGGAACCGGAAGACGGGTGGCGTCCGGCAAAGTAGACCTCTTCCTCATCGATGTCGATGTCTGGCCCGATCGGGCCGAGTTCCTCTCTGTCGAATCGCTCGCGGGCCATTGCTCTCGGCTACCTCCTTCGATATGCGGTGCACGACGTCTCCGACTATGACGTTGCAATCGTGCTTGTATCCTCGTGCATCCGCTCAAGCTCGCGCGCGACGTACTCCTCGTGCTTACGTCCATCCTCGCGCGCGCGCCGCGGGCTCCAGCGTCCCTTCATCACGAACACGAACGGTATGAAGAAGACGACGCAGCCGAAGGTGACCCACAGCCAGTGCTGCCACTGCGCCGGGGAAGCGGCGGCGGCCTTCTGGAGTGCCAACAGGTGGCCCTGGTACTTTTGGAGGAACTCAAGCTGAGGCTTTATGGCGTTGATGCGAAGCAGCGTGCCTGCATTTCCGTTCACGTCGTGGAGGAGCCTCTCGTAGAGCGCCTGGTGCTGGGTGAGGAGCTGCGTCTCGGTCAAGGAGGTCGCCGCGGTGAAGTCCTTCTGGTGGTGCTGGATGACCGCAACCAGAGGACCGTAGCGTTGCTCGATCGCCAGGGCGTGCGGCACATACCTCTGATAGGGGGAGTTGTTGACCACGTCGTTGATCGAGGTGAGGACGAACGGCGCGATGATGAACGATATCGCGGCCGAGAAGCGCAGCAGGCCTCCCCAGATCGAGAGTCCCGTCGCCGTGAGTGCCGGGTTGCGCTCTTCCACGGTCTCGGTGAAGCTTGCCATCCAGGTCGAGAACACCATCCCCAAGAAGAAGAACACCCCCGACCCCACCCATACCATCGTGTAGTAGCTCGAGTTCGCATGCCCCGTGTGGGATATGAGCAACAGCATGAACACCAGCATGCCCAGCGCGCCCACGATCATGAACGGCTTTCTGACCCGAAGGAGATCGCTCAGGACCCCGAATAGGATCAGGCTCCCGCACGTCACCCCCCATATCCAGGTGTCGATCCCATTGGCCTGGGGCAGGGTGAAGAACCCCCGAGCGGTGTGGAACACCGTCTGCCAGTAGGCGACGAAGAAGCCCGAAGCCGTGTAGAACAAGACGAGCAGCACGCTCAGCGCGACCGCAGGCACCACCACGTCGGCGCGCGCCATCTGGCGCCAGGGAGAGCGTGTCGCAGAATCGACGTCGAGACCGCGCGCTTTCAGCTCGACCAGCTCCACGTCGCGCCTGGTTACCATCACCTGATCACGGATCTGCGGCGACAGCTCGCGCAGGAACAACACGGACAGCGCGAAGACCGCGAGTCCGACCACGCCCGAAGCGATGAACTCACGCTGCCAGTCCCCGGAAGTGGCACCAAGGGTGTGGCTCGCCACCAAGCTCGCGGTCAACACCCCGGCAGTGGGTCCGACAGTCCAGAACCCCATCGCAGTGGCCCGTCCCAGCTGAGCAGTGAAGTCACGTACCAGCGCCGCGCTCGCTACGAGCATGACGCCTTCGCACCCTGCTACAGCCGTTATGGCCACGGCGAGCTCCCAAGGCCCGGTCACGTTGGGAATGACGAAGGCCTGTATCACGCCGACCACCCCCAGGCCGCCTATCACGAACCAGGTTCGTCCAATGCGGTCGGCGACTTGGCCGATCAGGGCGGCGAACACCCCCGCGAACTCCGAGGCGATGATGATGTTCATGTAGAAGCGGAACGAGATGTGGAAGTGCGTTATGAGGGCCGTGACCACGACCGAAGGGACGAAGTACTGGTACCAGAGGACGATCGAGGCTATGACCACCACTGCCAGGTACAAATACCGGCGCGCTGAGCTCGGATAGCCGTGCACCTCGCGGTCGGCCAGCCAGGTCCCGAACCGTCGAGTCGTGCCGCGTGGCGCGGCGCTGAATATCGCCGCCTCTTCAGAATGCCCTGCGCTTCGCATGTCTATGACAAGTCTTCCCAAACTGAAGACGGGAGTTCCATTCTCCTCCCCCGCTCTCGAAAGTCCTGGTCAGGCTGCCTCTCTGGCTCGGAGCCGCCCCGGCAAGTCCCCCAAGACGCCGGACGACCTACCAGAAGTCTCGTGGTCTATGGGTGACTTCGCGAAACTGATTCAGCTGAAGTTCCCCGTGCCCATCGAGGCGCTCAACACGTGCGCTGAAGTCCCAGGCCAATGGATTCCACTAAACAAGATCTTTGATCGCGCTGGCGTGGAGCCGCCTTCTGGCCGGGGCCAGCTTGCAGGGTTTGGGTTTTCGGTTCGCACGACTTTCGGTCGTTGCAATCAGCCCTGGGAAGCACAGTGGCGAGCGGGCGGTGAGAACTGTAACTACTACAGGATTGATCAGGCCACCGCCGATGATTGGCATTCGGCCCTCGAAGCGGCGAGTGAAACCGAAGCCGAGGCTACGAGCGAGATCACCTAAGTGACGACCCACTCATCGTCCTAAGGAAGCTCCTGGGCGGCGAGGTACTCCCGCACAAGATCGATCGCCTCACGGGCGCAATCACGCCAGCAGCAGGTCCCATCCTGTAATGCAGATCCCGGGTGGGACCAAAGAGCGCTCCCAACTGATCGCACCCATCCGATGACGCGACCTGGAGCCCGGCGAGAAGAATGAGGGAACGCGTCTTCGACGTTGCTGAAAGCGATGTCGGTCAGGTTCGGAGGCTTCGTCGAATGGAGTCGGTTGCTGTTAAGCGAGCAATTCGAAGACTTGCGACTCGAGCACAGCAGCGGGGCGACCGGAGTTGAGGACATATATTGAGGGTTTATGACGCCCACCACGCTCATGTGCCATGCGTGCTGAAATCACACGAGCAGCTGCAAACAACAGAACGGTCCTCGTCAGGCCCTGCTCAAGCCGTGTGCGCGATTCGTGCGCGAACGTGCGCGCTACCAGAGTCATGAGCGGTCAGCAGCGGTCACCTCTATACCTGAACGGATCAGGGAATTTGTACTTAGGCCGAGGTCAACGCCCCAGCTTCAGATCGATTCCCAAGCTGAGAACGAGGGTTCGATTCCCTTCGCCCGCTCTAATTACCCTGGTCAGCGAGGTCTTGCTGACATTGAAATCAGGATCATGGTGCGTTCATGGCACACTTCTCGCCGCATCGAAGTTGTAACTACTCGTCGCTCCTTATCACTTCTCGCGGATTGAAGAGTCATCCGCTCAACCCAGGTCCGAGCGCTCGTTCTCTGCACGCAGCTCGTCGATCTGCCGACCGAGCTCCTCGAGCTTCGAAGCCCCACCCTCGGCTGGTGCCTCGGGCATTGGGCTCGGCGCTCCCCAAGCCTTAGAGGATCGGCAGCTGACGGATGCGCACGGAGCCTTCCCCAAGCACCACGACACTCCCTTCGCGCAACGGCTCCTCCATTAACTCCAGATTCTCTGTGATCAGGGCCGCGATTTCCTCAACCCGTCTCCCGACGCCACGCCGGAAGAACAGAACCGACGGAAACGTCGACCTCGTGCGAGCGAGGATCGTGCCGAAGTCACTGTCGGCAGACACAACGATCCGGCCCTCGGTTCTCGCTCGTTCGAGGACGGTCTCATCCGTTGCAACCTCAAGTCCAAGGTCGACCCCGTGAACGGCATCGTGACCGCTCTCGTTGAGTTGGAGAGCCAGCCGAGGCGAGAGGTTGACGTCGATCAGGAATTTCACGCAGGTCGAGACAACGGGAGCTCCCGCTCCCGAACGGCTTCTGCGGCGTAATGAAGTGCCTCAGTAACGTCTTCACGCTCGAGGTAGGGCAGATCGGTCAGGATCTCTTCGACGGTCATACCGTCGGCGACCATCGCGACCACCGTGGCAACTGGCACGCGTAGCCCTCTGATGCAGGGCATCCCGTCCATCACTGCTGGGTCGACCGTGATTCGCTCGAAAGTCATGCCATTAGGCTACAGTTGCCGCCTGTAAGTTGGGGCATGGCGCCTGGTAGTCGTTCGCCTTGAGTCCGGGTACCGCAGTCCTTCGACTGAAACCCTGGGCCGACTTGCTCAGGCACTGGGGATCGAAAAAATATCCATATCAGCGGGACCCCAGAAGGCCCAGCCATCTAGACGGGAACAGCCAGCGTTATTGATATTGACGTCAGTATCATGGCGCGTTCATGGCGCGTTCGGGTCTTCTCGGGGCGGTTCGCCGCCGTCCGTGGAGTCGCTGACCTGCCGCTGCGGTTCGCTGACCTTCACCAAGTGGGGCTCAAATCTCTTCCCAAGCTGAGGACGGGGGTTCGATTCTCCTCGCCCGCTCTGAATCTCTCTACTCAGCGGCCATTCCGCTGACATCGATCGGGCAGCATGGCGCGTTCATGGCGCGCTTCTGTCCAAAGGGTCGACACAACACGCGTGGTGCAGTGCAGCCGGGGTGGTAGAGCAAAGGCCGCCACATGGTTGATACTTTCGGCAATCTGACGGGACGTCAGACCCGTCTGGATCGATCGAGCAGAAGATCGCGCCTCGCCACGATCCGCCGTCGCCGCGACGACACGAGCAGCTCGGGCGACCCAAGGTCGATCTGTCCATAGCGCTCCGAGCGGTCGAGACCGGCCGCTTTCATCAGCGTCTCCGCCCGCTGCGACACTCCGCCCTGAGTCAGGCCGAAGTGCGCCATCAGCTCCTTCACCAACATGCCGCCCCCCGACGGTGTGAACAGCTCGTTCGCCTTGCCCACGATCCAACACACGGCGGCCGCCGCCCCACCGGGCCGCGCCTTGCGGCGAAACACATTCGGGTCCCCATTTGCACCCTGGGCGAGGAACCGCCGGCAGGCCGTCCGGTACTCGACATCGAGCATCTCGTCGCAGCACCGGTCGCACAGCGCCAGGACCTCTCCGACCCGACCATGGACGTCCGCGTCGATGCCCGCCCACGAGAACTCCTCGTCCGGCAGGGGCATGTCGTCCAGGGCCTCCAAGATGTCCCGGCCACCGACCGCATCGCTCAACCAACCAAGCGCCATCGTCTCGTAGTCGAGCTCCTCCTCGTCCGCCACGCCGAGGTCCCACGGCCCGTCGGGATCGAGGACACCCATCGCCGCCATCAGGGCGGCCGGACCTTGTGGCCGTGGCGAACGGATGATGCGCTGGTACTCCGACTCGTAGCCATCGACCGCCTCCAGCGTCTGATCGGTTAACTCGGAGCGGACCTGACGCTCGGTATGGCAAAACGTGACGAACGCACGGAGCAGGTCCGGGACCAGCGACAGGAACGCTGCGTCAGCGACGATCTTTCGAGGGACCCAGTCGAGCAGCAGGATCTCGACGGCTGTTGGGCTCCATCGCAATGGGTCGCCGGGTCCGTAGTCGGTCGCGAACCATAGGATCGATTCGAGCAGTTGACGGTGCTCGTGGTCGTCGAGTTCCGACCCAAACGGGGATCCGAAGAACCGATCGGTGAGTGCTTCGATCCCCTCCTCGTCCCACTTGGGGCGGACATACCCAGACCCTCCCTGGGGAAGCAGCCGATTGACCCACTCCAGGAGGGGCCGGCACGCCGGCCAGCTGTCGGTCTCGAACGGGGGAAAGGTCATAGCGCCGGTGTCGATCGCCTCGGCGATCCGCGCCCGAGCATCGGCCGGGGTGATGTCGCGCCACAAGACGTCAGGATCGTCGTTCTTGGCCTGCATGAACTCGACAAGATGCGCGATCGGCTCGGGGACGACGAAGGCGTCTCTTACCACCGTGCCGAGGTTGTGATCGATGTAGACAACAAGGCTCAGCTCGTGACCGTCGGGCAGACGAGTTCCCACGATTATGTTGTCGCCGTCCCCAAGCACATGGACCATCTCCACCGCTCGGTACGCGGTCGTCTCTCCCAACCTGACGAGCCACATCGGCAACGCGTGGTTCCGGGCGGCAAGAGCGCGTCGGGCTCGGGCGCGCACCAAGTCGTCTGCGGCCATCTGGGCGATGCCGGCCAACATCGCCGAAGTTTCCACGCGGTCGACGTCGGCAAAGGAGCGGGTGAGCTCGTCGATCGTGGGTCCGGTCCTCCTTCCTCCACGTGCCCGTTCGAGGGAGTCGTCGGCCCTGGGATCCAAGGCGGCGAGAAGGCCACTGACCTCGGCGAGCAGGTCGAGCGGCTTGCCCGAGGCGAGTCGGCGCCCGACATCGGCCAGGAGGTCGGGCCCATCAGATGCTCGGTCACGGTTGACCGTGCCCGCGTCGAAGGATCGCGGGCGCGTCCCCTTCGGGGTGACCCTCCCCCCGCGACGGTGCCGCCCTGCCATCGTCACGCCGCCGACTCTAGGATGCCGCTCTCCGAATCAATTGGTCCAGCTCGCGGTCCGTGTAGCCGACAAGCTAGGTCCGCTCGGTCTGCGCCGTTGTGAATTGATTCCGCCCACACCCTTCGGGATCCAAGGAACCTTTCCCTATTGCCCGCGCTAGTCAAGGTTATGTGTTAACCTTTGATATGGAGGTTCCATGTCAAAGGTTGTCCGTCGGCGCTGGACCGGCGACTACTCGGGGCCCACTAAGAGGGACCGCCGGCCCTGCGAGTACGAAGCATACGTACCGGACCGGCTACTTGCCCGGAGGTTCGCCCTCGACGGCCCTGTCGCAGCAGTCGTAGCCGATGCCGAGGCCGCCATCATGCGGCTCAACGCCGAGGCTCAGTCCCTCGTCGACACCGAGGCCTTCGCCCGCATCCTCCTCCGGGCCGAAGCCGTGGCATCCTCCCGCATCGAGGGTCTCGAGGTGGGCGCTCGGAGGCTCCTCCATGCAGAGGTCGTTCGGCAGCTCGACCAGCCCTCGCCGGATGTCACCGCGAACGAGGTGCTCGGAAACATCGAGGCAATGGTCTTCGCCAGCGAGGCCGTGGGAAAAGAAGGTCCCATCACCCTCAACCTCGTCCTTGAAGTACACAGGCGGCTTCTTGCGGGTTCCCGTTTGGAAAGGCACGGGGGACACCTCCGCCATGTCCAGAACTGGATTGGTGGCAGCTCCTACAACCCATGCTCGGCCGCCTTCGTCCCCCCTCCCGAGGGACTCGTACATGAACTCACGCAGGACCTCGTCTCCTTCTGCAACGACGACTCCCTCCCCGGCGTCGCCCAGGCGGCGATCGCTCACGCGCAATTCGAGACCATCCACCCCTTCGTAGACGGCAACGGGCGCATCGGCCGCGCTCTCATTCACCTCGTTCTACGTAGGCGAGGCATGACACCCCGGGTGCTCCCGCCGGTATCGCTCATCCTCGCCACATGGGCGAAGGACTACATCACAGCGCTTCAGGGCTTCCGCTACCGCGGCCCCGCCGCCTCTCGTGAGGCCCACGACGGGGTGAATCGGTGGATTGCCCAGTTCTCGACGGCGTGCGTCCGGGCCTGCGTGGACGCAGCCTCCTTCGAGCAGCGCGCCCGCTCCATCGAGGCCGAGTGGCGAGAACGACTTGGATCTGTGCGAGCGCGATCCTCCACCGATCTCCTTCTGCGAGCTCTTCCAGGCGCACCCGTACTGACCGTCCCAGGAACGGCGATGCTCATTGGGCGTACGTTCCCTGCGGTGAACAACGCCGTCGCCAGACTGGTTGACGCGGACATCCTTAAGCAGGTGACCCTCGGTCGGCGCAACCGGGCCTACGAAGCGCCCGAGATCATCACCGCGTTCACTGACCTGGAACGTCAACTGGCTAGCCCCGAGGGCGACACCTGGATCTCCCGTCCCTCACGAAGGGTTCCCGCTCGCCAGCGCCGCCAGGCCAATTGACGTCAGCATCAAGGCGCGTTCATGGCGCGTCCGGATTTTTTCTGGGCGGTTCGCCGTCGTCCGTGGAGACGCTCACCTGCCGCTCTCGTTCGCCGACATTCGCCGAGTGGGGATTGGATTTTTTCCCACGCTGAGAACGGGAGTTCGATTCTCCTTGCCCGCTCTTAGACGAAAGTACGGATTCCGGCCACATTTGTCTGTCGCCGAGGCGATCTCACTCACCTCGATGTGGTCTTCGTGCGAGAGACGAGTCACTTCGTGCTGTGAAGGCCCGGTTTGCTTGCCGCCGTTTACGCAGACGGGAGGTGCCGCGCCCGCGTCAGCTCCGAAAGGTGGCCGCTGGCGTCGGTGACGAACAGGTCCCCCGAGGGCCAACCCGGCCCGCCGAATCGAACCGACGTCGGCTGTGTCAGACCACCAGCGATGACACACGAGGAGCCGGTGCGGGGGTCGAGACGATAGATCTTGCCGGTACCGAACCCCGCCACATAGAGAATTCCCTGTCGATCGATGGCCATGTCGTCAGGCTGGACCCCGGCACCCAGGCGCCCGACCACGTTGACGCGACCCGGGTGGGATATGAGGATCCGATCCACCTCCCCGTCGCTGCTCAGAGTCCGGTCGACGTACAACCAGCGACCGGAGTAATCAACGGCGATCCCGTTGGTGCCGTCTACGGCTGCCCAGTTGAACTGAGGATGGGTCGGATCGCGGGCGGGGACCCGGGTGACGCCCGTCGCGAGGCCGGTGACGATCACGTCTCCGTCGGGGAGGACGGCAAGGCCGTTGGGCATCGTCAAGCCGCGTGCCCACGTCACGTGCCGCCCCGTGCGCAAGTCGAGACGATCGACAGTCCCCGTCGGCGCGATCGGCACCGTGTCTCCGGTATTGAAGTAGAGCAGGTGGCCTCGCCGGATTTCGCCCCCGGGTGCGACGACCGGCGCCAGCAGGGTCGAAAGCTTATGACTGCGCGTGAGCTTCAGCAGGCGCCCCTGAGAAAGCGCCGAGACCGTGATGGAGCCACGTCCGTCGAAAGCAAGGTTCTCGAGCCATCCCTGTCCGCTGATGAGCGTCCGCACCGACCACGACGAGCACTCGCTGTTGCCCGTGGATGCCGGAGCCGCGGACGCCATCGGCACGGAGGGCGTGGCCAGGAGCCCACCTAGGAGCGCGGCTCCGACAGCCGTCTTCTGGATCAGCGCCATAATCCTGATGGTCGCCATCATTTCACGCGCGGTGAGGCTGAGCTCGTGCTGCGCCACAGCTATTAGCTCGCTGGCCGCGTTTGTCGGGCCAAGGGCACCAAGCGTGCACGGTCGCTCGACAGCTTCGAAGAATTGCCGGTGTTGCTCTGTTCATTGACACCGGATGTCAGCCCGAGGGGCTGGTCAGGGGCTACTGGATCCGATGCTCACGAGGTCGACGACGAAAATGAGAGTGTCGTTCGGTGCGATTGCCGATGTGGGGGACTGAGCGCCGTAGGCCAAACGCGGTGGAATGATGATCTCGCGGCGCCCTCCCACCTTCATTCCGGCAACGCCCTCGTCCCAACCCTTGATGACCTGGCCCACGCCGAGAGAGAAGGAAAGTGCCTGCCCCCGGTTCCACGACGCGTCGAACTCCTTCCTGTTCGTCCAGGAGTACCCGTCGTATTGGACGTTGACCGTTTCACCGGCCGCGGCTGTTGCCCCGGTTCCGGCGATGAGGTCCCACGCCTCGAGCTGCGACGGCGGACTCCCGGAGGGAACCGTGACCGTCGGACGAGTCCCGAAGGTACCTGCCGGCGAGAGATCCGCCGCCGGGATCGCGGTAATGCCGGGGACAGCCGCCCCAGTGCCGGTGGAACCGCTTGCCGATGTCGTCGGCGCGGCCGGGCTCGCGATATTTGCCGACGCGACTCCCGAAGTCGAGCTGCTGGGAGTAGACGAGTTTGACGAGCAAGCAGCGGTCGCCAGCAACAGAGCGGTGCCGGTGGCAACGAGCGTTGCACGCTTCATCAAGCGCAGGTGTCGTGGCATGGCGGCAAGGTTACTGGCGCAGGTCGACATGCCACGATGTGCTCACGCCCGCAGACCAGGAGAGCCGTGGATCTGCTCAACCCTCTTGACGGGGCGGGCGGGGGAGCGTCAGCTGCTGGCGGGAATGGTGAGCGGCGGCACGGTGGTGCGCGGGACCGTGACGATGGAGGGTGCACCGCCGCTAGATCCGTTCGATGCCGATCCCGACCCACCTGACGCCGGCGCGTTCCCGGACCCCTGGGTGAGGTGGAGCAGAACCTCGAGTGTGCCACTGTCGGCGGTGGTGACGAAGCCCCCGATGCTCGGGTTGGCGATGTTCCACGCCGAGAATCGGATCTGCACGTCGGCCAGTACGTCGATACTGCCCGCGAGTCTTTCAGCAGCCACCGCAAAGGTCACGGACCTTGTCACGCCGTGCATGGTGAGCGTTCCGGTGGCCGAGTAGTGGGCCGTGGAACCTGTGACGGGAACTGTTCCGAGGGCGATAGGAGTGGAGAGCCGCAAGGTGGCCGTCGGGTACATGGCAACGTCCATGATCCTCCCGTCGAACTGCGCATTTCGCTGGCTTTGATCACTGGTCACTGAAGCCATGTTCACAGTGAAGTCGCCCTCGGCCACTGTGGTGCCAGAGATGGTGATGGAGCCTGAGACCTCTGTACTTCGGCCCACCGCCGTGGCGTGCTGACCGATGAGAACCTCGTCGACCCTGTAGCCAGCCACCGATCCGGGACCCACGTTCCACGTCCCTGCAACGGTGCCGGCACTGGTCCGTGAGCCTTTCGAAGTACCAGAGGTACTTCCCGTCCCGGCGTTGTTCGCGGTCCTCGGTAGGGTGAGCTTGGCCGGGGCCAACCCCTCGATGAAGTGGATGTAGACGAATGGGCTCGCCACAGCCAGGACGACCACCACGGCAACCGCTCCTGTGACCCACCAGCGCAGTCGGTGCGTGCGTCCGATTCTGTCCTCTGTCACAGCTACCTCCAACGCGCATTGCCCCGGGTCAATATGACGAGAGACCGGAGCTCAAACAGCCTGCGGTTGGACGGATCCGCCTCCCACCGGTTCGATGCCCAGGTCGCGATAGGTCACCACAGGCCGATAGGGGATCCCCCGCTCGTCGAAGTACCGGGCAGCGACTTCCCCGCGGTCGACGAGGGCCACCGCTCCCACCACCTGCGCACCGACCTGCTCGATCGTCTCGCAGGCCTTTCGCATCGAGCCTCCGGTCGTCACCACGTCGTCGACCACGAGAACACGCCAGCCGCGCCCAACCTTGGCCCCTTCGACGAGCCGGTTCGTTCCCCGGCCCTTCGGAGTCTTGCGAACGACGAACCATTCTTTTCGAGCAAACACTGCTACGACGTGGGCGAATTGGTCCGCTCCCATCGTCATCCCACCGATGGCGTCGAAATCGAGATCACTCACGTGCTCGAGAAGGGCTCTACAAGCAAGCTCGAGGTCCTCACCTCTGGACAATGCCGCCTTTCCGTCGACGAACTCCCGGCTCTTCTCCCCCGAAGCCAAGGTGACCGGCTCGTCGAAGCGGATCAATCCACGTTCGCGGATGACGTCGACTACTTGCTCACGGAGGTCGGTCACAGCACCCCGTGCCGGCACCGTATGACCATCGCACTGCCGACCCGGCATGGCGATCTCCTCGACGCGCAGCTCCGGTTCCTGGTCAGGAAGCCTCGATGCATCGACGCGCAGTCTACGGGTTGATCCTGTGCCCATAGGCCTTGCTCTTCGTTGAAGCAACGCCCTCGGCACCTCGTTGAAGCAAGGCGACATCGAGACCCTGCCGAGCTCAGCCAGATAGAGCTGTCGCGACGCTACAAACAGTTGGAGCTCGTATCGGCCTGTCATGGAAACAGCTTTCAGGTGTCTGCGCCGGGGAGTATCGTCTCGGAATCTTCTGAAAGCTCACCCGGTTCGTCAACTGTCGAGCACCTCTTCTGGCTAGTTCAGGCCGGCGCACAAACGTCGGCTAGTTCAGGTCGGCACACAGACGCACAGACGCACAAAGGAGCCCTATGCGTGGTCCGAGGATTTTCCTAGCAGTCACCGCTCTCTCACTGTTGGCCGCGGCGTGCACCTCGAGCTCGGGCTCGCCAACCATCACCATCGGGTCCACGAACTTCTACGAACAGGTGATCGTGGCGAATCTCTACGCGGACGTCCTTCAGCATGCCGGGATACACACGAAGCTTCGTCCAAACCTGGGCTCACGCGAGGCGGTTGAACCTGCCTTTGCGGCAGGCCAGCTCGACTTGTACCCCGACTACGCGGGCACCCTTCTCCTGTTCTTCAACGCCAACGACACCCGGCAGGCGACGCAGACCTCGACCGCGATCCCCCTGCTGAAGCAGGAGCTCTCCCCAAAGGGGGCCACGGTGCTGAACCCGGCGCCCGCCATAGACACGAACGTCTTCGCCGTCACCAAGGCCACGGCGCGGCGGTACCACCTGACCACGCTGTCGAGCCTGGCCCCCGTGGCTTCTCAGCTGACCCTCGGCGCACCGCCCGAGTGCCCACAGCGCCCCACCTGCGAGCTCGGGCTCGCAAGCGTCTACGGGATCCATTTCAAGGCGTTCACCTCCACCGACGAAGCGGGACCGATCACCGTCGCCGACCTGAAGAACGGAACGGTCCAAGTGGCGGAGTTGTTCTCCAGCGACGGGAACGTGCTCGAGAACGGCTTCGTCCAGCTCACCGATGACAAGCACCTCCAGCCTGCCGACTATCTGATCCCGGTGATCCACAAGTCGGTCGACACTCCGGCTGTGTCTGCCGCGCTGAACGCGTTGTCGGCGAAGCTGACGACGCAACAGCTGACGGGGCTCAACATCAAGGTGAGCGTCGACCACGATGACCCGTCTGCTGTCGCGTCACAGTGGTTGAAGAAAGAACACCTCACGTAGTCGCTGGCGCCTTCGGCACCCCGGGCGGACGCACAGTGCTCACATCGGCGCCCACACCGAACTGGCGCCCGGTGCGACCGCTCTGGCGCACCCCGGCGGGAGTGATGGCCCTGCCGGCGGCGGCGAGAGCCATATCGGTGACGAGCGCCAGCGCTGCCACGAGCAGTGCCCCGCTGAAGGTCTCCACCGCGTTCTGCGTAGCCAGACCTGCGAAGATGTAAGATCCGAGGTCGCTGAACCCGACATACGCAGCGAGAGTGGCGGTCGCCACGACCTCGACCGCCGCCGTACGCACCCCTGCCATCACCAGAGGCGCTGCCAAGGGCAGCTCCACCCGCCACAGCACCTGAGCGCCCGTCATTCCCATCGCGAAAGCCGCACTGCGGACGTCCGCGTCCACGTTGCGCACCCCCACGTAGGAGTTGGTGAGGACCGGGGGCACGCCCAGTGCGAACATGGCGATGAAAGCCGGGACAAGACCGCCTCCCGAGTGTCGCAAGATGGCAGGTTGGATGGCGAGCAGCGTGAGCAAAGCGACCGACGGAATGGCGCGCGCGGCATTGGCGACGTTCACGATGACGAAACCGCCCTTGCCACTGTGGCCTAGAAGCGCGCCGAGGCCCACCCCCACCAGCGCGGCGGCGAGCGCCGCCTCCACCGAGACCTCCGCCTGATGGCCAAGGCGCACGAGGATGCCGTCGGGTCCACTCCAGCTCGAGGCCGTGGTGAAGAAGTGCACGACGTGAGACACGAATTGCATATCCGTCGCCCCTTCTACGCGACCCGCTTGGAGCGCAGCCAAGGCACCGCCAGGCGCTCGAGCCCCACCAACAGCGCGTCGGCAACACCCGCGAGAAGCACCGACAGAACGAGCCCCACGACTATCGGCGTGTTGAAACCCTCGTTGAAGCCTTGGATGACGAGCTGGCCGAGCCCGCCCTGGCCGATGAACGCGGTGACCATGACAAGCCCAACAGTTGTCACCGTTGCGACACGAAGCCCCCCGAAGATGGATGGAAGAGCCAGAGGCAAATCGACGCGCACGAGCTCTGCGAGCTGCGTGTAGCCCATGCCGCGTGCGGCCTCGCGTGCGTCTGCCGGCACCGCGTCTAGCCCGGCGATCGTGTTTCGCAGCAGGATCAGCAGCGTGTACCCGACCAGCGCCACCTCGGCCGTGGTGATCGAAAAGTAACCCGTGACCGGCCCGGCGAGAGCGAACAGGGCGATCGAGGGGATCACGTAGAGGGCACCGGTCACCGCTAGGAAGGGCGGGCGCAGCACCCGCACCTTCCAGGCCGCAATCGCAAGAGGCAGCGCGATGACAAGTCCGACCCCTACGGCAATGGCAGTGAGCTCGGCGTGCTGACCGAGCGCGGACGCAATTACACCGAGGTGTGAGGACACCCAGCGCCACCAAGGGAGGGGGCCCGCGGAGCCGAGCAGGTGCACCACTTCGACCCTAGAGGGTGGCGGGGATGCGTCGCAGGCGCGGGTCGCTAGCGTGGAGCAACCTGGGAGGACGGGCATGATCCGCTTCGAAGGAGTCTCCAAGCGCTACGGCGACGGTCCCTACGCCGTGGAGAACCTCGACCTGGAGGTGCAAGAGGGCGAGCTGTGCGTACTCGTCGGGCCCTCCGGCGGAGGAAAAACCACGATTCTTAGGTTGGTGAACCGCCTCGTCGAGCCGACCTCGGGTCGCGTGCTCGTGGACGGGCGCGACGTGGCGGCGACCGACCGCGTCGAGCTTCGCCGGCGCACGGGTTACGTGATCCAGCAGCCGGGACTGTTCCCCCACTTGAAGGTCGCCGACAACGTGGCCTCGGTGCCCCGGCTTCTCGGATGGGACAAGGCCCGCACCCGAGCCCGTGTGGGCGAGCTGCTCGAGCTCGTGGGACTGGACCCGGCACTCTACGCACGGCGATACCCCCACGAGCTCTCGGGCGGCCAGGCGCAGCGGGTCGGAGTGGCCCGGGCCCTCGCGGGCGACCCGCCCGTGCTCTTGATGGACGAGCCCTTCGGCGCGGTCGACCCGATAGCGCGCGAGCGGCTGCAACAGGAGTTCCTCCGCCTCCAAGCTCAGCTGAGAAAGACCGTGATGTTCGTCACCCACGACGTCGACGAGGCGGTCATGCTCGGCGACCGCATCGCGGTACTGAGCGAGGGCGGCGTGCTCCAACAGCACGACACTCCGGCAGCCGTGCTCGGGCGCCCGGCAACCGGCTTCGTGGCCGACTTCGTCGGTGCCGACCGAGGACTGCGTCGTCTGGCGGTGACGGCCATCGAGATCACGGATCTCTTCGCCCCGCCGGTGCTGGCACCTCGTACGACCATGGACCGGGCACGCGCAGTCGTCGATGCTTCCGACGGGCGATGGGCCGTGGTGGTCGACGAGGACGGGTGTCTCCTCGGGTGGGTGGAACCCGGACACGCGCACGACAAGGCGCGCGGCACGGACTCCGACCTCGTGGCGGACCACACAAGACGTCTCGAAGCGTGGATCCCGCTCGGCGCGTCGTTGAAAACCGCCTTCGCGGAGATGCTCCAGCACGACGCCGCGTGGGTGGCAGTGGTCGACGACGACCGCTACGTGGGCATCCTCACACCCGACGCGCTCCACGCGGCGCTGCGGCGCTCCGTGGGCGGCGACCCAATCCCGGTCTGAGCGGCGCAATCTGTCGAATTGCCCTGCGAAGTCGGGGCTCCTTCCTCTTCAGCAGGACCACCTCTTTGCCGAAGCTTTAGGGGAGAGGGAGGCCCGATGACGCTGGGCAAGCGATGTGACGAGATCGTCCGGCTGATCGACGAGATGCTCTGTGACGTCACGGTCGGTGACGCCAGAACCTCCAGCGCAGAGGCCGACCCAGCCGCGCTCGAGTTCCCAGAAGACGAGCCCGGCAGGGTCCAAGCACACGAGCGGCTGTGCATCGTCGGACGCCCCGTTCGCGGCACCAGCCGCAAGGCTGCCACGCGGAGCGTCGCTGACGCCTGATCGTAGGCGTTCACGTTCGGCGCTTCTGCGCCCACCACCGCGGTACCCTCACATCACCCTTTGACCGCGACAGCCCCGGACCCTAGAAGAACGTCTGAAACAATCTCTCCTGGTCCGGATAGTTTCACAGAAAACTCACAGGTTGAACGGGCACAGTCTCCCCAGGAGGCCGATCACATGCCCAGCTCATCTGCGTCCAACGCATCGATCTCGAGCACGCACGTCAGCGCAACGGGCCATCGAGCGCCCGATCGCATCCTCGTCGTCGACGACGAGCAGAGCATCACCGATCTGGTCTCTATGGCGTTGCGCTACGAAGGCATGGAGGTCCAGGTCGCCCATTTGGGCCGCCAGGCTCTCGAGGCCGTGACGTCGTTCAGGCCCCACCTCGTCGTGCTCGACGTGATGCTCCCGGACTTGAGCGGCTTCGACGTGCTCCAGCGAATGAGCAGAGACGGGATCGGTGGGCGGCTACCGGTGTTGTTCCTCACCGCACGCGACACCCTCGATGACAAGCTGCGGGGATTCACCCTGGGCGGCGACGACTACATGACCAAGCCCTTCAGCGTGGAGGAGCTGGTCGTCCGAGTGCGTGCGATCCTCCGCAGGGCTCACGGCAGCGGTGAGGACGGCCAGCTGCAGGCCGGGGATCTACAACTCGACGAGGAGAGCCACGAAGTGTTCCGGGGATCGACGCCGATCGAGCTCACCCCCACGGAGTTCAAGCTTCTCCACTACCTGCTGCTCAACACAGGAAGGGTCGTCTCGAAATCGCAGATCCTCGACCGCGTGTGGAACTACGACTTCGACGGCAACGCCAACGTCGTAGAGATCTACATCAGCTATCTGCGCAAGAAGATCGACGGTCTTGGTCCGCCGCTCATCCACACCGTGCGAGGTGTCGGCTACACCATTCGACGGCCACCCGATCAGCGATGACCCTGCGGCTGCGCCTTCTGCTCGTGCTGGTCGGCATCGTGGCGGCAGGTCTGATCGTGGCCGACGTGGTCACCTACACCTCGCTGCGTTCCTACCTCTTCTCGCAGGTCGACCAGCAGCTTCAGAATGCCCCCCAGCCTGTGGAGCATGCGCTCACGCTCTGCGCCAGAGAGACCAACTTTCCCGGTTCCGGCAATCAATGCTCCCTTCCGGCCTCCGATCTGGGGGGCATCCCCCAGGGGACCTTCGGTCAGCTCCGCGACGCCAACGGGAACATCATCTACCAGGGATTCTTCTCCTTCCTTCAAAGCAGCACCCAGCCGGCAAAACCCGTGCTGCCCAGCTCGCCGCCAATCTCTTCGGACCCCTCACAAAACCCCACGCTCTTCGGCGCCAGCAGCGGCGGAGCCGACTCACTCGGCTACCGCGTTATCGCGACCCAGGCCTCCGACGGCTCGGGCGACGTCGTCCTAGTGGCGGTTCCGCTTGCCGGCGAGAACCAAACTCTTGGCCGGCTCCTTCTCATCGAGGTCCTGGTCACTCTCGCCGTGCTGGCAGTGCTGGGGGGCCTCGCCTGGTGGGTCGTGAGGAGGGGCCTGCGCCCGCTCGACCAGATGGCCACGACCGCGGGCGCGATCGCAGCAGGAGACTTGTCACAGCGCGTGGTGGATGTCGACGCACGGACAGAGGTGGGCAAGCTGGGGGCCGCGCTCAACACCATGCTCTCTGAAATCGAGCAGGCTTTCGCCGCGCGAACTGCCTCCGAAGAACGTCTTCGCCGATTCCTGGCCGACGCCTCGCACGAGCTGCGGACTCCGCTCACGTCGATCCGAGGCTACGCGGAGCTGTTCGACCGCGGCACTCGAGATCGTCCGGAGGACCTCGCCATCTCGATGCGCCACATCCGCGAGGACGCGAACCGAATGAGCGTGCTGGTCGACGACCTGTTGCTCCTCGCGAGGCTCGACCGGCAGCGACCACTGGCACGTGATCAGGTCGACCTGGCCGAGATCGCAGCCGCCGCCGTCGACGCGGCGCGCGTGGCTGCGCCCGAGCGCACGATCAGCTTGGACTCACCAGGTGCCGCGTCGGTGATAGGCGACGCCGACCGCCTCCGACAGGCGGTAGACAACCTGCTCGGGAACGCCATCCAGCACACCCCACCAGGCACCCCGATAGAGGTCCGCCTGCACACCGAGCCAGCCGCGGTCGGCGTGGAGGTCACCGATCACGGACCGGGCATCGCAGCCGAGGAACGCGAGCTCATATTCGAGCCGTTCCACCGGGCAGATCCCTCACGAGCACGCTCCTCCGGGGGGGTCGGTCTCGGCCTGGCGATCGTCTCCGCCATCACGCGCGCCCATGGAGGCCGAGTGGGAGTCGTGTCCAACGGGAGCGGTGGGGCAACGTTCTGGGTCCAGATCCCGCGTCCGCTCGCGGGCTCACACTCGCTCGTAGGTGAAACGCCTCCGGTCCACTGAAGATCGCCTCCTGATCCGGCGGGTTGCGGGCGGCAACGACGCGACAGGGGCGGAGGCGAAGGAGCAGCCCGCCGAGGACTGCGTTTCGTGCGCCGAACTCGTCACAGATCCCATCAGGTGGCTCAAAACGGGTCGAGAAGCTCGCAAGGCTGTGGAGGGCCGCTACACACGCGCCATGTTGGCAAAGCGCGTGTGGTGGTCCACGAAGGCGAGCCGCACCAGCCCCGTCGGCCCGTTTCGGTGCTTGGCTATGATGATGTCGGCGGTACCCCTGTCTGGCGAGTCCGGGTTGTACAACTCGTCACGGTAGATGAACAGCACGACGTCAGCATCTTGCTCAATGCTGCCGCTCTCGCGAAGGTCGGCGAGCACTGGTCGCTTGTCCTGGCGCATCTCCAGGTTGCGCGAGAGCTGCGAGAGGGCGACGACGGGAATGTTGAGCTCGCGTGCGAGCACCTTCAATCCGCGGCTGATCTCGGAGACCTCCACCTGGCGGTTCTCGGCTCTGCTCCTGGCGTGGCCGGTCATCAATTGCAGGTAGTCGACGACGACCAGACCGAGGCCCTCGCGCGCCTTGAGGCGCCGTGCCTTCGCCCGGATATCCATGATGGTGATGTTCGGGTTGTCGTCGAAATAGATCGGTGCATCACCTAAACGGCCGATTGCCGAGGAGATCTTCGGCCAGTCCGACTCCAGCAGGCGGCCGTTGCGCATGCGGACGGCGTCCACGCGCGCCTCTGAGCACAACATGCGCTGAGTGAGCTCGAGATGGCTCATCTCGAGAGAGAACATGAGCACCGGAACTCGCGCGTTGACCGCGGCATGGTTCACGATGCCCAGGGCAAAACTGGTGTTGTGCGTTGGGATCATCGATCGCCCGGCGAGAAACAGATGGGACTCTGAGCGCACGGCAATGCAACGCACGGGCACGCTGGGGACCTCTTCGATGGCGACGATCGCCCGCCTGGTGTGCCGGCCATTCGTGTGAGTGCTCACGGTGGCGCCAAGACGGCTCGCCTTGCGCGGCAACCTGAAGATCGGGTCCGTCGGAGTCCAGCGAAAGCACCACACCTCAGCCGACTTACCACGAGGAAGCCGTACCATCCGGCGCCTGATTGGGAAGGGCTTTTGACCGAGGGAACACACCAGGTCCCAGGCCTGCTCGAGAAGCATGCGATTCGAGAGGCGCAGCTCGACGGGGCCGTGGTCATTGGTCACCGTGCCGTCGATGTCCATGAGCCCCTGAACGAGCGTCAAACGTTGCTTGAAGGAGGCGCGCATGTACGGAGCCGGGATGCATTTGCGCGCACTGCCCAAGAGACCCACACTCTCAAGTTCACGCGCCAACGTGCGCAAAGGGCCCCCGTATCCCTGACGCCTACCAGCCCCAACGACGGGCGTGGTCGCCCACTGGAGCCCGCTTCTCTTCGTCAGCCGGTAGCCGCGATGCTCGAACTCAGCTACGAAGTGTGGAGCATCCTCAGTTGCAAGGATCAACTCGGAGTTCGCCGTCGATCCGTCGCCTAGCCAACATCCAAGTACATACGGGTCGACCGGCAGGTCCGACTCCGGCCCTTCGATGGCGGCGGCAAGTGGGACGTACCAGTTCGGACGATCGTCTGCTCTGCGAATGCCTTCCGCGAGCATTTGCTCTGTGGTGATGACGCGCGGCAATCGCCAGCGCGACGACTGGTCTCGGGTCAAGCGCGGGTTTGCGGGTGGCCCCACCTTGACAAGGGCGGTCCTCTCGCGATGGGACTTCCACGCCGGAAAGTCGTAGGCGAGCCAACGATGGCCCGCGTCAGCGACGAGTGCGGAGCCGTCGTCGAAGCGCACCCGATAGCAGCGATGGCCTATGAAAATCGGAGATGTGTAGCCGACGCGGCACGGCCGGCCCTTCTCATCGAAGACCTGATCGCCGACTCGAAGCCCAACCATTGTCGTCCACCCACCCGGTGTCGCGATCGGGGTGTCCAAGGCGAGAGCCTTCCCCATAGAGGGTCGAGCCCCCACCACCACCAGGTTCGACTCCTGCAGGCCCGCGAGGCGCTCGTCGAGATCCGTGTAGCCCGAAGGCACGCCCGTGATCGTCTCGCCCCGCTCCACTAGGGCCTCTAGGTGGTCGAGGCTCTGAGCGAGCAGGTCCCGAAGCGGAGACATGGTGTCGACCAACCGGCGTTGGGCCACCTCGAAGACCATCGCCTCGGCCCGGTCCACGGCCTCCGAGACGTCCTCCGGGACCCCGTAGCCGAGCTCCGCGATCTCGCCGGCCACCGCGACCAGCTTCCGCAACAGCGCGTGCTCCTCGACGATCCGGGCATAGTGAGAGGCGTTGGCAGTCGAGGGGGTGTTGGCCTGGAGGGAAAGAAGGACCGAGGGCTCCCCGACCGCCTCGAGCACCCCCGAACGGCGCAGCTCGTCCGCCACCGTTACGGGGTCCGCCGGTTCCCCGCGGGTGTAGAGGGCGCAGACGGCCGCGAAGACGTGCGCATGCGCCGGCTTGTAGAAGTCCTCGGCCTTGCAGCATTCGATCGCGGAAGCTATCGCGTCGCGCGAAAGCAGCATCGCCCCGAGCAGCGACTCCTCGGCGTCAAGATCATGGGGCGGGACACGGCCCCCGACGGCCTGCAGACGCCGGACGCGCGTGCTTTCCAAGGCCTGCGTCATGATCCTTTAACCATCACCCGAAAGCCCTGCGCAGAACGAGAGGATGAAACGCGAAAGGTGTGGAAATCGGCCGCAGCGCAGGGGATGACTCTGTGGACAAGTGCGAGAGCGCGGTGCGACTGGGCCGATCCCACCTGACGCCGGGTAACAGAACGCGTCCTCTCACATGAGACATTCAAGACACAGGCTGTAACACCTCGGCACAGAGCCATCATGGGGGCCGAAAGGGCAGTACAACGACTCACCCGGACAGAGGGCACAGATGCCGACACCGCGGTTCGAGACCGCGGCGAGGACAGCGCTCAGGTGCTGGTGACGACCTCGACGGTCAACTCCACCTGCACGTCGGAGTGGAGGCCGACGGGCACCAGATGCGTGCCGAGGGACTTGATCGGCTCGGCAAGATGGATCTTGCGGCGGTCGATGATGGCGCCTGTCTGAGCCTCCACCGCCTCGGCGATGTCCGATGCCGTCACCGATCCGAACAGGCGGCCGCCGGCCCCGGCCCTGGCTGTCACCGTGACCGTGGCCCCTGCGAGGACCAGGGACACCGTTTGCGCCGCTTCGCGGTCGCGCGTGTCGCGCAGGTCACGCGCTCGCCGCATAGCCGTGGCCTGCGGCTCTGACCTGGAGGTGGCAACCAGCGCGCGCTTCGTGGGGAACAGATAGTTACGAGCGAAGCCCTTCGCCACCTCTACGACCTCGCCCCGCTTTCCCACACCCCCGACGTCGCTGCGAAGCAGCACCCGCATCATGCACCGTTCCCCGTGACATCGCCCCCACCGGCACCGTTGCCGGCGACCGAGTCCCTAGCGAGAACCTCAGCAGGCTCGGCCTCCGAACCGTCACCCGACGCCGTGGCGAGCTTCTCGACATCGTCGGTGTCTGCGAGCTCCTCCTCCGGGTTCCCGGTGGCATCCTCCGCCAACTCGGCCGCTTGGGGCACTTCGGCCTCGTCGGCGGCCGATCCCTCGTCCCTAGCTTCGGTGGCACCACCGAGCTCGCGCGGCCTGGCCTGACCACCGGGACGCTCCGGACGCTCTCCACGCGCGCCGCGGCCGCGGCCCCCCGAACGCTCGGTGGTCGTACGTTGCGTGTAAGGCAACAACACGAGCTCTCGCGCGGTCTTGATCGCCAACGCCACCTCGCGCTGGTGCTGGGTGCAGTTCCCCGTGACGCGCCGGGCACGGATCTTGCCCCTGTCGCTCATGTACTTGCGGAGCATGCCGGCGTCCTTGTAGTCGACCCACTCGATCTTGTCCCTGCACAGCGCGCAGGGCTTCTTCTTTGTCCTACGTGCCGCGTCCTTGGTGCTGCGACGGCTCGTTCGCTCGGTGCCTCGTGCCATCTAGAAGGGCTCCTCGTCGTGCCCGTAGCCACCAGGCTGCCCCGCTGACGCGGGCGCAGGTTGCGCTACGGACGCTTGGCGTCCGACATTCGCAGGCTCGAAGCCAGGCCCGCGCCGCTCGTTCTTCGTCACCTGCGCGGTGGCCCATCTCAGGCTCGGCCCGATCTCGTCTGCAACGACCTCGATCTTCGAGCGCTTCTCACCGTCGGCGGTCTCCCAGGACCGCTGGTCGAGGCGTCCGGTCACCACGACACGTGCTCCTTTGCCCAGGCTCTCTGCCGCGTTCTCGGCCATCTCGCGCCAACAGACGACGTCGAAGAAGCTGGTCGCCTCCTCCCATTCCTGGGTTTGGCGGTTCTGCCACCGGCGGTTCACGGCCAGGCCGAAGCTTGCCGTGGCCTGCCCGGTGGGCGTGAACCTGAGCTCCGGGTCGCGGGTGATGTTGCCAACCAGCACGACGTTGTTCCCGTTGGACATGATCTCCCTCCGCTCTGCACACTCAACCGGCGACCGCGCCGGTGGCGCGCCCCGGGGCCCTGGACGACGCGCGCGCTGCGACCTTCTCGGGCAACCGCACGATCTTATGGCGAAGCACCTCGTCGAGCAGTAGCAGGAAACGGTCGAGCTCAGACGCTGCTTTCGGCTCTGCACCGAAAGAAATCACCACGTAGTAGCCCTCACGCCGGTGTTTGAGCTCGTAGGCGAGAGTCCGCCTCCCCCAACGGTCGACGGTCCCTGAGGTCCCCCCGTTCGCCCTGACGAGGTCGAGAACCCTCTCGACGAACGACTCGATCACCGAGTCCTCGAGCTCGGGCGCGAAGATGATCACCGTCTCATAAGGCCGCACGTGCGGCTCACCTCCCTCCGGACCCGGAGCCCTTGGCCCGGGGCCCTGCACGTCCGGGCCCGTAGCGGACTCGAAAGCGCAGAGCAGGTTCGCTCGCCGAGCCTGTCGGCCGACGAGTGCTCGACCCGGGCATCCTAGCTGACGGGTGAGCCTCCCCTTCTTGGAGCACGTGGGCTGATGGGCCTGCTTTCAGGCATGATACGTCTCAGCATCGGAGGGAAAGGCCCCGGCACGGACGTCTGCGGCCCAGGCCCGCACCGCGTCGGCGGCCACCTGCGAAAGCTGCGCGTAGGGGCGGACGAATTTCGGGGGCTTGCCCTCGTTCAGCCCGAGCAGGTCATGGAACACGAGCACCTGCCCGTCACAGGCGGGCCCGGCGCCGATCCCGATCGTGGGCACGTCGACCGCAGCTGTGACCTGGGCTGCTACCACGTCCGGAACCCCCTCCAGCACGATAGCGAAGCAGCCCGAAGCAGCCAGGGCCTTGGCGTCGGCCAACAACAACTCAGCCGCCGCCTGCTCCTTCGCCTGCACCTTGTAACCGCCCATCACGTGCACCGACTGCGGCGTAAGGCCCAGATGGCCCATCACGGGTATCTCCGCGCCCGACAGCGCTTCGATCATCGCCAAGCGTTGCCGTCCACCCTCGAGCTTCACCGCCTCGGCGCCGGCCCTCACGAGCGCGGCGGCGTTTCGCACTGTGTCCTGCTGTGAGAGGTGGTAGCTCAGCCAAGGCATGTCCCCCACCACCAGTGCGCGCGGTGCGGCACGGCCTACAGCGGCCACGTGGTGGGCCATGGTCGCCGCGTCCACCTGGAGGGTGTCGGTATACCCGAGCACGTTGTTGGCCACCGAGTCGCCCACGAGGATCACGTCCACCCCCGCTGCGTCACATATGCGCGCACCCGGGGTGTCGTAGGCGGTGAGCATGACTATGGGTTCGCTGCCGCGCTCACGTTTGCGTGCGCGCAGCTTCGGGACCGTGACCTTCTCAGTGAGGACAGCTCCAACCATTGCAGGCCTCCTTGCCGTCCAGCGCCAGTTGGCTGCCGGCGGCGATGGGACTGGTTCTCGGGAACATCCTACGATCCCTCGCGACACTGCGCGTACACGACGTCGCCGGGCGGCACCTACCCAGGGGTCTCCGACCAGACACGATCGCCCGTAGATCCAAGTCTCAGGAGAAGCGCGCCACTGCCAGCGCGGCGGCAAGAAAGACCGTGCTCCACGACATTGCGCGCAAGGCCTGCTCGAGCGGAGCTAGCAGCGTTCGCTCCTCGATCGGCGTCGTGGAGCCGTCGGTCAAGCGCATCAATCCGTCGACCGCCACGGCCGAACGCCTTACTAGCCGGGCGGGGGTGCTCAATTTGCGCTGGGCGTAGGAAAGGGCAAAGGCACCCACGGCGGCTAGAAGCGGAGCCAGGCGCATCGTCGAGGTTTCGGCAACATAGGCGCACAGCAACGGGAAGCACCCCCATGCGGCGGCGAAACCCACGTCGCTGTGCACGATCCCACCGAACAGCTCCGCGTTGTAAGCGACCACCAGCAGAGGGCCCACCACGACGAAAGGAACCAGCACCGGCCCGACCTTCACCACGCCGAGCACCCCGAGGGTGACCGCAACAGCCAGTCCACCCACGGTCACGCCCATGAGCGCTCCGGAGGGAATTTTTGTGCGCAGCGGCCTGCCGTGCAGCTCGTCCAGGGCATGCGCAGCAATGCCGACCGCGAAGAAGAAGGCGAGCACGCTCGCCACGAGGCGCGTGGCACTCGGACGTGGGGCGAGCGAGGCCCCCACGACCACGTAGGAGAGATGCCAGACGGTGTACGGCGGGTGCAGGAGGGTCCACCAGTCGCGCCACCCGCCGCCAACGGTCGCGTAGTACGCCGGCCTGAGGCCGCCAGGCACCTCGGAGACCTCGGGCACCGGGGAACTTTCAGGCACCTGCGCGCCTACCCCGCATCACGAGCCCCCCACCGAGGCTCATCCTGCGAACCTGCACTTCGATCAGCCCCGCTTCGCGCCAGGCCTCCACTGTGCGCGACACCGAGTACCTGCGGTAGTGCGCCGAGATGCTGGGGCCGAGAAAGCGCCCGACCTCGAGCCACGCGCGCCCACCGGTCAACCAGCCCGCCAATGGCAGGACGGCTCGGGTATAGAGCCACCAGGACGATCGCCACAACGGGTTCTCGGGCACCAGGAACTCGAGGCTCGCCACGACCCCGCCCGGTCTGACCACCCGCGCCAGCTCCGCGAGCGTTGCACCCGGATCGTCGACGTAGCGCAAGAGATAGGTGAAGGTGAGCGCGTCGAACGTCGAGTCCGAAAAGGGCAGCCGCTCGGCTGCGCCGACCACCAGCACGACGCTCTGAGCGGCCCCGGCCTTCTCAACGTTCTGTCTTCCGCGCCGAAGCATCGCCTCGGTCAAGTCCACTCCCACGACTCGGGCGTTGCTTCGAGACGCGACCTGCAGAGCGACTCCCGCGGTTCCGGTCGCCACGTCGCAAACGAGGACGGGCTCGCCATCGAGCACCCGGGTCACCATTTCCCATCGCCACCGGCCGTTCTGCCCGAACGAGAGCCACTCGGCCAATCGATCGTAGTGGTCGGGGATCGGGGTGAACAGACGCTGTGCGAAGCGTCTCGAAGCCATGTCGCTCGGCGCTAGTTCGGTCACCGTGTGACGATCCCACAGAAAAGGCCTACGACGATGCTCTCAATCCGTCCTGGCGGTCATCGCTGGGAAGCTGGAGACCACGAGCACGAACAAGAAGAACGTGGCCACGTGCACCCCGGTGCACCACAGACAGATCTTCTTGATCGTGAAAAGCTCGGCGTAGACGAGGTAGATGACGAAGCCCATCCCCCCGAACACCATTGCCAGGCGTAACCACGCAACCCATCGCAATGAGGTCCTCCACGCAATCGGGAGGTTGATCGCCACCATGGCGGTGAAGAAGATGAGCCCGAGCAACGCTACGGATACCCCGAACAACATCGACTCGGAGCTCTTGGTGACCACATCGCAGTTCACGACGGAGTTGGCGGGACAGCTCAGCAAGCTGCTCCCCGTGTAGTGCTCGATGGTGAGGTAGAGCGCTATGCCCCACCCGGCGAGCGAGAGCACCAGCGCCGCGATCGGACGCCACTCGAACATACGCGACTCATGGCCCCGATCCTCGAGGTATGCGTCGTCTGCCTGCGACCCGAGGTCTGCGTCAAGAACGTTGCCTGCACTTTCGCGACGGGCTCCCAACGTGCCGGGTCCTCAGCTCACCCCAAGCGCCTGCGCTGCCTGGGTCACGATCGACGTGGAGCACACCGAGGCGGGCTGGTTGCCGGTGATCGAGCAGATCGCCGCTGTCAGGTAGTTCGCCGTGCCCACGATGCCCTGAGTCACCGGGTCCTGCGCGTTCTTCAACTTGGCCGCGATCTGCCCCTGGTCCAGCCCACGGAGAATGGACGGGTCATAGCTAGCGCCAAGGACGAAGACCTTGTTGCCGATGTCCACGAACGGGAAACCTTGAGAGATGCCGAAGTGCTTGGCGTACTTGGCCCAGAGGCTCGATTCCTGGGAGGTAAGCGGCAGTAGGAATTTCCTACCAGCGCCGTTCGGGCCGGTGTCGTTCGTCTCGTGTTCCACGGGACGGAACGCGAGGTAGTTGCTCTGGTACTTCGCCGAAGTGAAGGCGAATGTGTGGATGGCCGGAGGCGTGTCCCAGGGCGACGAGGTCGTCTCGTCGAGTCCGGTGAAACTGCCGAACCGGCTCAAGGCCATGATGATCGCCCAGCGCTCCGCCGCACAGGACGGGCAGAATTCCCCCCCGATGTAGAAGGCCTCAGGCTTTCCCCCAGAAGTGAGAGCCGGCTGGCCCTTGTCCACGGAGGGTGGGTTCAGCGACGACGGCAACCCCACGGCGTGGACCACCGAGGCGCCGACGCCGATCTCCACCTGCGCAAGAACCGATGGCGAGGCCGCCGTGAGCACCGGCGTCGCGTTGCTGACGCTCGGGCTCGAGGATCCGGTCACCTTTACGATCACGAGGGCCACGACAACCACGACCACCACCCCCACCGAGACGAAAGCCAGTGTGGTCGACGAGAACTTGCGGGGCGCGGCCGCCTGAACCGGGGCGTTGCGCCTGCCCTTGGCCTTTCGGGTGCCAGGCCCGGGGCCCGAGCGCGTCGCAGAGCGTGCAGGAGGTGCCCCACGTGCCTGGCCTTTGGCCGGCGGCCGCCGCGACCGGGTGGCTCCGCCAGCACCGTCAGGCGGCTTCTGGCCACGCTCCTGTCCACGACCGCGCTGTTGACCCCGCCCTGGCTGGACCACTCCCATCGCGCGTCTCTCCTTGCTGGTCAGCTCTGCGCCTGACGGCTCATCGCATGCTGGCCGGGGCCCTACCCAGCCGGCTGTGCCTGCGCCGACAAGCGCAGTCACCTCGCCGTGCAATTGCTGTCGCCTTACCGTAGCCGCCGGGTTCGACCGTGTTGCCTCGCCGGACTGGTCGCGCCGCGTATTTGGCCACTCCCATTTGCAGCATGACCCGCAGCACGTCGGTGGCGGCCACCGGCCGGGTACATGCGAGCAAGATGGTTCCAAGCACAGCCAGAGCACACCTCGACCACGTAGCAAGCGACCTCGTCCGCTCGCCCGCAAAGTCGCGCCAGCTCCTGTGGGCTCGACACACAACGTCCGTGCGCGGGGAGCCTCGGGCCGAACACGTAAGTGACGTGGACCACGGACGTCTCCTCACAGATCGGGCAGCTCTCGGCGAACGGCACACCTACGTTGCGCGCCGCGCGCAGTAGCTCGGGGTGGGCGTCACAGACCTCGAGGCGCGAGAGCCGACCCTTGCGGAACTCCCTCACCACGGCGTTGCGAGCCAGGCGGTACTCGACGCGCCCGCCGGTGCCGCTGACCTGGAAGCCTCGCAAAGCCGACGGCCCGAAACTCATCGGGCTCAGGGTACCGCTGGCCAGGCAGCCGAGGTGCCCCGGCAAGCGCCGTGCAGGCCAACCTCGACCATGGCCGGCGACGGGGTTCGGGACCAATTTCGGCGCTCCGAGAGGAACGTTGTCCTTGTGGCGATATATCGATACGATATGTATCACCGATGTACCGACGTCACCCCATCTCCGAGCTCGCAAGCAGCGCACGGCCCGGCAGCTTCGAGCACACGCGAACCTCTGAGCGAGCACGCCACTCGGCCTGTTCGTGCTGCGGCTTACGGGCGGCATGATGCTCGAGCTCGCCATCCTCGGCCTCTTGGAGACGCAGGCCCTGCACGGGTACGAGATCCGAAGACGGCTCCGCGACGAGCTGGGCCTGCTCTCGAACGTCTCGTTCGGCTCCCTGTACCCTGCGCTCGGCCGCCTCGAACGGCAGGGCGCGGTGGAAGTGCTCGAAGACCCGGAACGGACCGGCTCCAAGGTGCCGATGACCGGGTCGCTGTCGGGCGAGCGGGCGGCGCTAAGGGCACGGCGTGCAAGCGGAAGTCGCTCCAGGCGAGGGAGGAAGGTCTACCGGATCACCGATGAGGGCCGCCGGCAGTTCACCGCCCTCTTGGACTCCGAACGCGCCGCCGGTGTTGACGACGCGAGGAGCTTCGGCTTGCGCCTGGCCTTCGCCCGCTATCTGCCGCCCCAGGCTCGTCTTCGCCTGCTCGAGAGGCGACGGGCCCAGCTCGCCCAGCGTCTCGCCGAGGCGCGCGCCGCGACAGGTGCGGCGGACGCCCGGCTTGACGTCTACACGCGCTCGCTCATCGAGCACGCAACAGACTCCACCGAACGGGACATCTCGTGGCTGGACCGGTTGATCGAGGCCGAACGAGGTCGGGGCGCGACGCCGCCGGCCGGGCGCGCGGGCGCGAACACAGTCGAACCGCAAGACCTGAGACCGCAAGACCTGAGACAGATGGAAGGAGATCGTCTATGAGCAAGGTCCGGGTAGCCATCGCCGGCGTGGGTAACTGCGCCAGCTCCTTCGTACAAGGGGTTGATTACTACCGCGAGGCAAACCCCCTCGACACTGTTCCGGGGCTGATGCACGTCGAGCTGGGCGGCTACCACGTGGGCGACGTCGAGCTCGTGGCAGCATTCGACGTCGACGCCGCAAAGGTAGGCCTCGACCTGTCCAAGGCCGTCTTCGCCGGCCACAACAACACAATCCGCTTCTCCTCGGTCGGACATCTCGACGTCATGGTCCAGCGCGGTCCCACCTTCGACGGGCTCGGCTCGTACTACCGGCAGAGCATCGACGAGTCCCCGGCGGAACCGGTGGACGTCGCCCGGGTGCTCTCCGACGTCGACGCGGACGTGCTCGTGAGCTACCTGCCCGTGGGCTCGGAAAAGGCACAGCTCCACTACGCCCAGGCTTGCCTGGAGGCGGGTGTCGCCTTCGTGAACGCCATACCGGTGTTCATCGCCAGCGACCCCACATGGGCACGGAAATTCCGTGACGCCTGCATCCCCATCGTGGGAGACGACATCAAGAGCCAGGTGGGATCGACCATCGTCCACCGAGTCCTCACCAGGCTCTTCGAGGACCGCGGCCTGGCCCTTGACCACACCTACCAGCTGAACGTCGGCGGCAACATGGACTTCATGAACATGCTCGAGCGCGAGCGCCTCGAGTCGAAGAAGATCTCGAAGACTCGTGCCGTCACCAGCCAGGTCGAGAGCTTCGTACTCGACGCCGACGACGTGCACATCGGCCCGTCGGACCACGTGCCCTGGCTCGCTGACCGCAAGTGGGCGTACATCCGCATGGAAGGCCGCAACTTCGGTGACGTCCCGCTCAACCTGGAGCTCAAGCTCGAGGTCTGGGACTCGCCAAACTCCGCTGGGGTGATCATCGATGCCGTGCGCTGCGCCAAGCTGGCCCTCGATCGCAAGATCGGCGGTCCGCTCGTCGGGCCTTGCGCCTACTTCATGAAGTCCCCTCCTGTGCAGTTCCACGACGACGAGGCTCGCCGGATGGTCGAGGCCTTCGCTGCTGGTGAGCCTTCGCCCCCGTGGCCCGAAGACTGACCTAAGGACGAAGCTAAGAGCGACCCGACCACCACTCGTCGAGGCGACGGTAGGCCTCTTCCTCGCCCAGAGGACCCTCCTCGAGGCGAAGCTCGAGGAGGAAGTCGAGGGCGTAGCCGACAAGCGGGCCGGGCTCGAGCTCAAGGTGCTCCATCACCTGGCGACCGTCGAGGTCGGGGCGAATCGCATCGAGCTCCTCCTGCGCGCGTAGCTCCTCGACCCGGCGCTCGAGCTCGTCGATCCGCCGCTCCAGGGCGCGCGCGCGGTTCACGTTTCGGGTGGTGCAGTCACAGCGGGTGAGCTCGTTCAACCTGTCCAGCAGCGGCCCCGCGTCTCGTACGTAACGCCTGACCGCCCGGTCGGTCCAGCCGAGCCGGTAGGTATGGAAGCGCAGGTGCAGCTCGACGAGACGCGTCACCGTCTCTGTGTCGTCTCGCGAGTACCGAAGGGCCGTCATTCTGTTGCGCGCCATGCGCGCCCCCACGACCTCGTGGTGATGAAAGGTCACTTCTCCTGGCCCGAATGCCCGTGTGCGCGGCTTTCCGATGTCGTGTAGCAGGGCGGCGAGGCGCAGTAACCGGTCGGGCGACGTCTTGTCCACCACCGCCAGGGTGTGGGCCAGCACGTCCTTGTGGCGGTGGATCGGGTCCTGCTCGAGGGCCAGCGCGGGGAGCTCGGGGAGGAACTCCCCCGCCAGCTGCGTCTCCACGCAGAACCACAGCCCCAGAGAAGGGCACGGCGCCACGAGCATCTTGTCGAGCTCGTCGCGAACGCGCTCGGCCGAGACGATCTGGAGACGCTCGTGCATATCGCGTACCGCGTCGGTGAGCCGCGTCTCGGGCTCGAGGCCCAACGCGGCAACGAAGCGCGCCGCGCGCAGCATGCGAAGAGGATCTTCGCCGAAGGAGATCTCGGGGTCGAGTGGTGTGCGCAGGCGGGAGGCAGCGAGGTCCTCGAGGCCACCGCAAGGGTCGACGAGCTCGAGCCCGGGCAGCTTGATGGCCATCGCGTTCACCGTGAAGTCCCGGCGCGAAAGGTCGAGCTCGATCGAGTCGCCGAAGGCAACCTCGGGCTTTCGCGAGTCCGGGCTGTAGGCCTCCGCTCGGTGGGTCGTGATCTCGAAGCGCCTGCCTGCTTTCGTGGCAGCCACCGTCCCAAAGCGCTTGCCCTGGAGCCACACTGCATCGGCCCAGCCCCGCAAGATGCGCTCGATCTCGTCGGGCACGGCATCGGTGGTGAAGTCCAGGTCGGTGTCGGTGACGTCTCCGGCGCTCCGGGTGGGGCCGACCACGAACGCGTCACGAACCGACCCCCCCACCAGGTACAGGGTGTGACCGGCCGCCTCGAAGCGCTTCGCCAGCTCCGTGGTGGCTTCGACAAGGGGCCCGAAGCGCTCTGGGATCACACGCCGAGGGTAATGCGGACCTGGGCGTGCCTGGCAGTAGGCTCGTGCGCCGAGGTGGACCGTACCGACGCGAGCATCGCCCCACCACGCGGGGCTGCCCGCACGGAGGACCGAGTCGTGCGCCCGAGGACACGAAGGCTTGCGGCATTTGGCGCGGGCGCGCTCGCGGCCACCTTGTCCGCCACCGCCCTCCTCGCAACCCAGGCGGCCCCGGCAGGCTCGAAGAGCCAGTCGGCGAGCACCCTGTCGTTGCTCGCCCCGCCGGGCTTCGTCACACCGGACCAGCCCTTTCAGGCACAGCTCGGAATCCGCAGCGGGCTGGACCACAGCTCGTTTGACCTCGAGGTCGATCTGTACCCGAGACTGCTCTACCGTTCCGAATTCGACGAGACGCTGAGCGGCACTCCCGTGGGCGCGGCACTCGCGAAGTCGGGTGCCATCGCCCTCGCCTCGCTCCCCGCCGACCAGCGAGGAGTGCAGCTCACGGTCCCGGTGGAGGCAGGCGGATCGACGACCCCGGGGAGTGGGCCGTTCACGGCCCACCTCGACTGCCAGAGCGGTTCGTGCGCCGGCGTCTACCCGCTTCTCATCCAGCTCACCGACGCCGCGACCTCTGCGGTGGTCGCGCGCATATTGACCTATCTCGTCTACACATACCCCTCAGATCCCCAGCCACTGCGGTTTGCGCTGGTGGTGCCGATCTCGACACAATCTCAGGCACCTTCTTCCAAAGGGACCCTCCTGGCGCCGCGCTCGGCGGCGTTGTCGAAGCTCGACTCGCTCGTCTTCACGCTCTCAGGAGCGCGCATCCCACTCACGCTCGTCCCGAGCCCCGCCACGGTCAGCTCGCTTGCCACGAACCCCTCGGCTCACTCCAGGCAGGCGCTGCGTTCGCTGTCGGAGCTGGTGAACGCGAGCGCTGTCGGAAGACAGACGTTGTGCGGGCCGTTCGCAGACGTAGACGTCGGGGAGCTCGCCTCGGCAGGGCTGGCGAACGAGGTCTCCCAACAGATGCACGAAGGCGCCTCTGTGCTCAAAGGCGACCTTGACACGAGCTGCGCTACTGGTGGGACCTTCGTGTCGGGGAGCATGCTCGACCAGTCGGCTCTCAGCGCGCTGGCGAACCTCGGGTACCAAGACGTCGTCGTGCCCCAGAGCGCGGCGACAGGTCCGGCTCCTTCTGCGACGTGGTCGAGGCTCTTCAACCTCGGCGACACCCGCACTGGGTCGCTCCTGGCCAAGACCGTGGACCCGGGTCTGTCCTCCCACCTCCAGGTGGCTGCGCATACCGACCCCGTCCTCGCCGCGGACCAGGTACTCGCAGAGTTGGAGCTGATCTACTACGAGTACCCGGCCACCGAGAAGCCACGGGGCGTGGTCGCGGTGACACCGTCCTCGTGGGGCGCCAGCTCGACGTTCGTCGCCGACCTCCTCAGCGGTCTCGAGGACAACCCCATGGTGCGCCCTGTGAACCTCGCCACCTTCTTCTCGGAGGTGCCCGCCGGGGGCACGACGGGCGCCGTCTCCCAGCCCTCGAGCCGACGTCCCGCCGTCGACGGCACTACCGCACGGTTGCCGGTACGCGCGATCCGCCTCGCACGTGCTCGCCTCCAGGAATTCACCGGCGCCGTCTCCCAGAGCACCGCAGGTGCCAAAGAAGCCCAGGTTCTCGACCAGTTGCTGCTTCTGGCGGAGACGAGGACCCTCGGTGCCAAGAAACAGCAGACGGCAGTGTCCGATGCTTCAGCAGCGCTCTTCACCCAGCTGCACTCGTTGTCGGTGAACGCGGGGGAGATCAGGCTCACCTCGAACGCCGCTTTGGTCCCCATCACGGTCGTGAAGAACCTGCCGTACCCCGTGACGGGAGTGATCGGCGTCACGAGCGACAAGCTGACGTTCCCGCAAGGCTCGCAGTCACCGGGAGGCATCTGCCACTCCCCAGAGGTGCACAGCTCGGCAGGCCGCTCGAGCTTCTCGTCGAGGTGCGTGATCAGCCACAGCACGAACGTTGTCTACGTGGACATGAGCGCGCGCGCGTCGGGTGACTTCCGGATCTCGGTGACCCTCACCAGCCCCGACGGACCTCTCGTGCTCGCCAGCGGCCAGCTCACCGTGCGCTCGATGTCCACCTCTGCGGTATCGATCGCCCTGTCGATCCTCGCCGCGCTCGTCCTGCTCGCGTGGTGGGGCCGCACCCTATGGCGCAGGCGGCGCAGGAGGCACCCGGCACACGCGCTCGGCGCGCGGGCCGCGACACGAGCGGCGCCATGACGGCCTCGATGGCGAAACCACCACCATCCGCGCGCGGGCGATGAGGCGAGCGGCGCCATGACCACCCTGGGGGGGTCCTCTGCGAGAGTGGGTCGCGACACGACGATCATGGCGGTCGGCACGACCCTGTCGCGAGCCACCGGCGTCCTACGAACGTTCGCTCTCGCCTACGCGCTTGGATCGCTGGCGCTCGCCGACGCCTACAACCTCGCCAACACGATCCCGAACATCGTCAACGACATCGTGCTCGGCGGGATCGTGTCGGCCACCTTCATCCCGGTGTTCGTCGAGAGGCTCTCCACGCGCCCGGAGGACGAGGCATGGGACGCAATCTCCGCCGTGACGAGCGTCACTCTGCTCGTGCTCGCAGCGGCAACGGTCGCCTTCTTCGCACTCACCCCCCTCGTCATCGTCGCCACCACAGCGCTCAACCACTCCGCGCACGCCACGCAGACCCGTCATGTGGCAACCGATCTGCTGCTGTTGTTCGTACCCCAACTCGCGTGCTACGGCTTTATCAGCCTGGGTACCGCACTTCTGAACGCTCGCCGACGGTTCGCGGCGCCGATGTTCGCCCCGATCGCAAACAACGTCCTCCTCGTCGCGGTGCTCCTCGTGTTCGGCACGCTCGTAAGACAACGTTCTGTCTCGGCTGTTGCGGACCACCGGGGGTGGTTGCTGCTCCTCGGCCTAGGGACCACGCTCGGTGTGGTCGCCCAGGCGGCCCTCATGATCCCGAGCCTGCGGCGCGCCGACCTGCACCTCAGATGGAAACCGAACTTCCACCACGAGGCGGTCCGAACGATCCTGCGACTGTCGGGATGGACGTTCGGGCTCGTGGTCGCCAACCAGCTGGCGCTGTTGGTGGTGCTCAGCATGTCCGAGAAGGTCGGACCGGGAGCGGTGAGCGCCTACACCTACGCCTACACGTTCTTCCAGCTGCCCTACGGGGTCGTGGCGGTGTCGATCATGGCGGCCACCGCACCCGAGCTCACCACCCACTGGGCCACGGGCGACACCGTTGCCTTCCGCCGACGTATGGCGGTGGGATTGAGGGCAATGCTGGCAGTGATCATCCCCGCCGCTGCCGGCTTGCTCGTGCTCGCGCGGCCTCTGGTCGCCCTCCTCTTGGGCCACGGAGCGAGCACCACTGTGAATACCGTTGCCACGGCAAGCTCCTTGGCAATGCTCGCGCTCGGGTTGCCCGGGTTCTGCTTGTTCTTATACGCGACAAGGGTGTTGCAGTCGGTCCAGGACCTGCGCTCCGCCTTCTGGCTCTACGTGCTGGAGAACGGGATCAACATCATCTTCGCCGTGGCGTTGGCAGGACCGCTCGGTGTTCGCGGCATCGCGCTCTCCATATCCATCGCTTACACGATCGCTTCGCTGGTGGCCCTGGCGCGTGTGCGAAGCCGCTTACACGGGCTCGGCGCTCGGTGGTTGGCGACACCGCTGGTGCACGTGCTCCTTGCATCTGTGGCTCTGGTGGCGGGCGCTGTGCTCGGCAGCAACATCACAGCCTCGCAAGCAGGCTTCGGCCTGTTCGCCCGGGTGGCCCTGGGGGTGGTCGCCGGTGCGCTCGCCTACGTGCTGGCCGCAGGGGTCCTCGCCCTCCTGACAGGCCGCTCCGACATCCCCGGCCCAGATCACACCCCAAGCCCAGGGCGCCGGCACCGGGGACGCAGTCGCCCGGTCGCGCCCCCACCACCCCAGCCCCTGCCCCCCGCGGGTCGACCGCCTTATCGTCCCGAGAGCCTCGGGCCCACGCGCCCTCCCGAGTCCGGCGGGCCCGTGCGTGGCAGACTCGGCCCTTGACTAGGGAGGGAGGTCCGATGGCAGGAATCCAGATCGTCGCCGATAGTGCCTGCGATCTCTCTCCCGAGATGGTCGAGGAACGCGCGGTGAGGATCGTCCCACTCTCGATCCGCTTCGGCGAGGAGGAGTTCGTCGACCGCGAAGAGTTGTCGAGCAAGGAGTTCTGGGACCGGGTCATCACCGGACCGGTCATCCCCGAGACCGCAGCGCCTGCTCCTGGAGCGTTCCAGCGCGCTTTTCTGGACGCGGCCGACGAGGGCCGCTCCGGCGTGCTGTGTATAACGCTTTCCTCTCGCCTTTCCGCCACGTATCAGGCGGCATACACCGCCGCTCAATCCGTAGCCGACCGCATAGCAGTGCGCGTCGTCGATTCTCTCACGGTCACCGTGGGAGAAGGTCTCCTCGTGCTCTCTGCCGCCGATCAGGCCGACCAAGGCAAGTCGCTCGATGAGATCGCAGCGAGCGTCGAGGGCCTCATGGCGCGTACGCGTGTCTACGGAGTCCTGGAAAACCTCGACTTCGTAAGGAGGGGCGGGCGAATCGGTGGGGCGGCTCATCTCGTGGGCTCGCTCTTGTCGATCAAACCGGTGCTCGAGGTGCGCGAGGGGGTCATCGAGGTGGAGACCAAGCAGCGCACGCGCCAGCGTTCCTTGAAGTACCTTGCGAGCAAGGCTCTGGAAGCCGGCCCGCTGGAGCGCCTGGCCGTCGCCAACGGCGCAGCCAATGACATCGGAGACGTGCTCGACATGCTTCGCCCCGCTAACTCGGCACACGAGATGGTGCTGACCGATCTGGGGCCCGTGATCGGAACCCACGCCGGCCCTGGCTCCGTCGGGCTCTCCTTCCAACTGGCGCTCTGAGCTCGTCCTGCCATCCCCGCTGGAGGACAGGATGCTGGCCCGCGAGGTCGGACGGCGAAAAGCGCCTTGAAGACTAACCTCGACGACATGGACAACCCAGACCCGAATAGTGCGCCGCCTACAAGCCCGTCACCTTCCAGCTCATCGTCGGACTGGCAAGCGCGCGCGGCAGACACAGTCGAGGCAACGGTCGCGGCAGTGCACGACCGGGTAGTCCGGCCGCTGATCATCGTCGCACGCGCGATCGTGTTCGGAATAGTGGTGGCCTCGATGGCGCTGGTCCTGTGCGTCCTGCTGTCGGTGGCACTCGTGCGTCTCCTCGACGTCTACGCCTTCGGCGGCAGAGCATGGGCATCCGAGGCCCTCGTGGGAACGGTTCTCGCGGCAGTGGGGGTCGCGGCCTGGTCGCTTCGTCGTGCGCGTCACGCAGCCGAAGAGAAATGACCGTGCCTGAGACCCGTGACGTGGTGATCCTGGGTTCGGGCCCAGCAGGGCTCACGGCGGCGATCTACACCGCCAGGGCCAGGCTGAGGCCCCTTGTCATGGAGGGCGAGCCTTCGTCCACCAGCGATCAGCCCGGCGGCCAGCTGATGCTCACCACCGACATCGAGAATTACCCCGGCTTCGTCGACGGCATCCTCGGACCGCAGCTCATGGAACGCTTTCGCGCCCAGGCTGAACGCTTCGGGGCGGAGCTCGTGACGCGCAGGGCGACGCGCGTAGACCTGAGCGAGCGGCCGTTCGCTGTGTGGAGCGACGCCTCGGCCACCGAGCCCACAGCGCTCGCGCGGGGTCTGATCGTGGCCACCGGCGCGCGCTCTCTCATGCTCGGCGTGCGCGACGAGGACCGCCTGCTCGGTCACGGGGTGTCGACTTGCGCGACCTGTGACGGGTTCTTCTTCCGTGAGCAGGACGTCGGCGTCGTCGGCGGCGGGGACTCCGCCATCGAAGAGGCGCTTTTCCTCACGCGTTTCGCCCGCACTGTTACGATCATCCACCGACGCAAGGAGCTGCGCGCCTCGAAGATCATGCAGGACCGCGCGTTCGCCAACGAAAAGATCGCCTTCCGCTGGGACTCGGTGGTGACAGAGGTACGGGGGGAACAGAAGCTGTCGGGAGTCGTGCTCACGAACGTGATCAGTGACAACAGCGATGTCCTTGCCCTGTCGGGTCTGTTCGTGGCCATCGGCCACCAGCCGAGCACACGTATCTTCGCCGGCCAGCTCGACATGGACGAAGCCGGTTACATACACACCACCATCGGCACTCGCACGAACGTTGAAGGCGTCTTCGCCTGCGGCGATGCCCAGGACCGCGTCTACCGACAGGCGGTCACCGCGGCCGGCTCGGGGTGCATGGCAGCGCTCGACGTCGAGCGCTGGCTGGAGACACAGCCGCATCGCTAACCGACTTGTGAAAGGCACCACCGGACGTACAAGGCGCGGCGCCGAGATTCCTCATCACACGGTGAGCGCAGACAAGCTGGTGGAATGGAGCAGGCAGCTTGAGTGTTGCAGGGACCGTCCAGGCACGTACGAGCCAGCTCGGGGGAGCAAAGCATGAGCGAGAAGATCACGACTCTGAGCGACGCTACGTTTGACGCGCATGTCAAGGCTGCCGACACCCCGGTGCTGGTGGACTTCTGGGCCGAGTGGTGCGGTCCGTGCAAGGTGATCGCCCCGATCCTGGAGGAGATCTCCAGCGAACAGGTGGGAAGGGTCGAGATCGCGAAGCTCAACATCGACGAGAACCTGGACGTGACCCGTCGCTACGACGTCATGAGCATCCCAACGTTGATCCTGTTCAAGGACGGGGAGCCAGCACTTCGGGTCGTGGGGGCGCGGGGAAAGGCGCAGCTCCTTCGGGAGCTCGAGGTCTACCTGTAGCCACTGGTGCCACCCCTGGACCGCTGCCTCTCACCCGCGGATGCCAGGGCGAGGCGGTCTGCGATCTCCAGCAACGGCTGACGGCGCTCGACCTCCCCTGTGTCCCCGATCCTGAAGGGGATTTCGGCCCCGGCACGGCTTCAGCTGTGGAGGCCTTCCAGCACAGGCGCGGCCTGCGAGTCGACGGCATCTGCGGCTGTCAGACGTGGTCTGCGCTGGTCGAAGCGGGTTTCCGTCTCGGCGACCGTTTCCTTTACCTTCGCCGGGCGATGCTGCGAGGTGACGACGTCGCAGACCTGCAGCGGCGCTTGTCGGCTCTGGGCTTCGACATGGGCAGGGTGGACGGCATCTTCGGAAACCTGACCTCATCCGCCCTCGCCGACTTCCAACGCAACGTGGGGGTCGGGGCCGACGGCATCTTGGGGGCGTCGACGTTGCGGGAACTGAAGCGGGTGACGCCACGCCACGCCGAACCCGAGCTCGTGAGCGCGGTGAGAGACCGCGAGAGGCTGCGCCGCGCACCGCGCACCTTGCTGGGCCGGCGCATAGCCGTCGGGGAGGAGGGCGGTCTCGACGTGCTCGTCGGAGCGGTGCGGCGTCGTCTCACCGAAGGTGGGGCCCAGGTGGTGCCCTTGTTGCATCCGGACGGCTCGGCTCAGGCGGCCGCAGCCAACGCCGCGGCCGTCGAGGCCTATCTGGGCCTGCGCCTGGATCCCCATAACGAGCGCTGCGTCGCCGCCTACTACGCCGGCTACAGCTACGAGTCCCAGGGGGGGCGGCGACTGGCCGAGCTCGTCCAGCGGTTCAGCGCTGCGGCTCTCGGGGTCCGCCCCGGTGGGGCAATAGGAATGTCGCTGCCGGTGTTGCGCGAAACCCGTATGCCTGCCGTGATCTGCGAAGTCGGTCCGCCCGCCACCGTCGTCATCCGTGCACGGTTGCTCGCCGTGGCTCTAGTCGACGCCCTCGGTGCCTGGATCACCACGCCAGTCGACTGACCAGACACCCGGGAGACTGCTCTGACCGCTGGGGGGATATGAGAATCTCTGCCACTCTATGTGGCCTTGAGGACCCAGATCTCCACGTTGAGCGCTATAACAACCCTAAAGCGTGAACCTAACACGAAAAACCCAACTGTCCACAGCCTCATGCACAGGTTGTGGATGAGAGTTCACGCGTCGTGGAGCGATTGATGCGCAGCGTCCTAGCTCAGCGTACGGAGGGAGCTCCTACCATCAGCTTGTAGATCCGCTCGAGGTCTTCGAGGGTGGCGAACTCCACCACCACCCTCCCTCTGCGGGTACTCATATCAACCTTGACGCGAGTGTTCAGGTGAGCCGACAGTAGTTCCTCGAGCTCGAGCACACCAGGAGCGGGCAACCGACGGCGAGAACCCGGCCCGCTTGCGACTTGCTCGCCGCTAGTCCCGTTCGTGCTCGGAGCTTCGACCTCCGATGGGTGAGGCTCGCCCCCCATTCCCTGGACATGACGCCGGACGAACTCTTCCACGGCCCTCACCGTGAGTCCCTCGGCTACCGTTTGCTTGGCCAGGTCCTCCTGGAAGCTTCGGTCCGGCGTGCCGAGCAGAGCGCGCGCGTGGCCGACGCTGATCGCGCCGTCGGCCAGGAAGCGTTGCACACCGGTGGGCAACTGAAGGAGACGGAGCGTGTTCGTGACGGCCGTACGGCTCTTTCCCACCCTGGACGCCACTTGCTCGTGGGTGTACCCGAATCCCTCCACGAGCTGTTGAAAGGCAGCTGCCTCCTCCAGGGCGCCCAGGTCCTCGCGGTGGAGGTTCTCGACGAGTGCCTGCTCCAGGCTGTGGACGTCAGAGGACTCCTGGACGAGAACAGGGATCGACTGGAGACCGGCGCGGCGGGCGGCACGCCAACGGCGCTCGCCCGCTATCAGCTGATACTCACCAGCACCGGTCTCACGCACCAGCACGGGCTGGAGCACCCCGACTTCGCGGATCGAAACAGCCAGCGAGGTCATCGTCTCCTCGTCGAACTGCGTTCTGGGTTGGAGGGGGTTCGGGTGGATGCTTACGAGGGGAACCTCTCTGAAAGCAGAGTCCCGGTTTCCGGTCGCTTGCTGGGGGATCAGAGCCCCGAGCCCCTTGCCCAGCCCGCTACGACGCGCCACCGCTGACCTCCTTTGCTAGCTCCCTGTAGGCGATAGCGCCTCGAGACCCCGAGTCGAACGCCGTGATCGGCTGACCGAAAGAGGGGGCCTCGGATATGCGCACCGTCCGGGGTATGACGTTTCTGCAAACCCTGTTCCCGAAGTGCGAGCGAACCTCCTCCGCGACCTGCTCCGCCAGCTTCGTCCGGCCGTCGTACATGGTCAGGACAATCGTGGTGAGCGTCAGCCTCTCATTAAGATTGTTCTTCACCAGGTTCACGTTCCGTAGGAGCTGGCCCAGTCCCTCGAGGGCGTAGTACTCGCACTGGATCGGCACCAGAACTTCGTCCGCTGCCGCGAGGCCGTTCACAGTGATCAGCCCCAGTGAGGGCGGGCAGTCGACAAGGGTGTAGTCGAAGTCACCGGCGATAGACTCGAGAGCGCGACGTAATTTGAGCTCGCGGCTGAATGTGGGAACGAGCTCGATCTCCGCCCCGGCTAGATCAATGGTGGCCGGAGCAATAAACAGGTTCTTCATTCTCGTCGGCTCCACCGCGTCCTCCATCTTCGCGTCGCGCATGAGCACGTCGTACATGGAGAGTTCGAACGAACGGGGATCGATCCCCACACCAGTGGTCGCATTGGCTTGGGGGTCGAGATCTACGATCAGAACTCGGTAACTGAGCTCGGCCAGCGCGGCTCCCAAGTTCACAGCCGTGGTCGTCTTGCCCACTCCACCCTTCTGATTAGCCACGGCAATGATCCTGGGGACCGGCCTGGCCACGTAATCGCCGCTTTCGATCGCCACCTCATCGAGCCCGCCGAAACCGCTCGAGACCCCGTGCCTGCCGGTCTGTCCTCGCACCTCCGACAGCTGCGAAGGTACCGCAGCGTGAGGCGTGGGTTCGACGAGGGTGGGGGCCTGCTCCATGGCGCGGGCTTGCGCCACCGGCACCTCCGCGACGGACTCCGCCATGGCCTCTGTCACAGGAGCGATCGAGACCATGTCCTCATCTCGTTCGGCGACCCCTGCCGCGAGAAAGGTCGGGCCCACGACCTCACCCGGTTCAGCTATGTCCGTTGTGCGAGGAGTTTTTTGACCCACGGCCGGTGAGTCGTCGGCAGCTGTAGGGTCCTCGGCTTCTTCCAGCCGGCGTTTTTCCTTTTCGGCACGCCATCTCCTGCCTCGCAAGCGGACGGCCACCGATCAGACCCCTAGCAAGTCGAGGCGCACGTACCCCATCCTTCACATCCCTGAACCCTGGGTCAAGAGTATCGCGCTCCGCCAACGAGATATATGCCCATATTTGCCCGCGGAGGAACTCACCCGAGGAGATGTGCCACGTGAAACCTTACACGGTGACGGTCATCCATCACGACCAATACCAGTATTCGACACCCTGTAGATGGGACGCTTCCTCGGAACACCCACTCGTCGAGGAAAGCGCGTCGGACAAGGCACGACCTGCCGCAGGACCTGGTACCCGAACAGACGACGCCACCCCGCTACGACCTCCAGCCCGACCACGACCAGACCCTCGGGCGGCCAGCGATCGGGGTTCGACGCGCAAGTCCCCACGTTCGAGCCGGAGGGTGGATCCACCGGCGGTTCCGATACCACGAGCAGACCGCCGCAGCGCAGAAACGGCGCGGCACATTCCGCGGTTACCGGGGGGGGACCGAACGACCGAGCTACGACCAGGTCGAACGCGCTTCGTAGATCCGACCTGGCGGCCACCTCCGCTCGGGAGTGGACCACACTGACCCTGTTGGACCATCCACAGGCATCCACGGCTTCACGCAATGCCACGGTTTTTCGAGAATTGCTGTCAAGAAGCACCGCCTGGGATCGCTGCCAATGATAGGCCAGCACGAGGCCGGGCACCCCACCACCCGATCCGAGGTCCAGGAACCTGGCGGGGCCGCCGCTGGTGATACCGGCGTGCCCCCATGACGCCACCCCGGATTTCGGTTCGTGCTCGAGCTTGGGTGCAAGAAACATTTCCACACACGCAGCAAACTCCCAAGCATGGGCGATCTGCGTTGCCAACGACTCCCCACCGAGAGATCCAACCTCGAGCGCGAGCTCCAACGCCCCTAGAACGGGGCGTGGGAGCTCGAGGAACTCAGTCGTCTTCTGCCCCCACGGTCTCCGCCTGAACAGGCTCTGGGACCACCACTATGTAGCGCCTCGGCTCCTCGCCAACCGACCTGGTCACGACCCCTTCAATCTCGCTCACAGTGTCGTGCACCACCTTCCGGTCGGATGCTGACATCGGCTCGAGCGCACGCTCGGAAAGACTCGCCAGGACCTCCTCAACCACCTGCCGGGTGAAGCGCTGCAGTGCTACGGCCCTCTTCGCCCGATAGCCGGCAACGTCCACCAGAATCCGCTCGCTACGTCCACCTGTCCGGCGCTGGACGACCGTCCGGGCCAACTCCTGCAGAGCAGCCAGGGTCGCGCCCCCCGGTCCGACCAAGATGCCAAGTTCTGGGCCATCCACCGCAACCTGTACGGTGCTGTCGTCGACGATGCTCATCGTGACCGTGCCGGGCAGGTCCAACAAGTGAACGAGGCTCTCCACGAACTCCCGGGCAGATTCCCCTTGTTCCTCCAGTGACAGGCCCTCCCCCACAGCTTCCTCCTTCGTTGCATCGACCCGACCGGACCGCTCAGAATTCCCCTGGCCGTCCTCGTGCTCGGGCGCTTGAAGGGTGCTCCCACCCGCGCCCGCACTCACAGCATTCGCCCCGTTCGCTCCTACGGGCTGGGCTGAAACTCCAGCGGTATCCATGGGCCGAGCACCCCTGGGGGCCCTGCGTCGGCGGCTTCGCTGGCTGCGCCTCGTCCCACCGCCTGACGTGCCGTTCTCCGAGATGCCCTGACCACCGGCACCCGCTGGCGTCTCGTTCGCCTCCGCCAGTTCCTCGGCCCGCTCGTGGTCCGCGACCGACACGACGCCCTCCGAATGAGTGCCCTCCTTGGCCGCAGCGTCACCACCGAGCGGTCGCCGCTGGGCCCTGCCCTCCTGGCTCTGACGACGAGCTCGAGTCCGCTTGGGCCTCGGATTCGTGGGGCGGACCCGGGCTCTCACACGGGCTTCACCTCGCATTCGCCCGAAAAGGCCCCCACGTGGCTCGTTCATTACGATGAACTCAGCGTCACTCTCGTCCACACCGAGCTGATCGAGGGCCGCGTCCTTGGCTTCCTCCACGTTCCTGCCTGTCGTTTCCACCCACTCCATCGTCGATCAACGAGCCCTTCTGCCTCGCTTGGCCCTCGAGCGCGACTGCGCAACCTTCTTCGGCGGGGAGCCGTTCGGGCTAGAGCCCTTGGGTGACCCGCTCGCCGTCGGAGCGCTGCGTTCGGGAGCTCTGCCTGCAGGCTCATCCGGAGGACCTTGCGGGCGTCGGGTCGCTCCTGGCTGTCCGTCGTTCCCGGAGGGTCCCCGCTTCGGTACGGCACTTGACGACGGGCCCTTCCCAGGTTCGGTCCCCGGCCTCTGGCTCATGCCAGTCTCGCGCTCAATCGCTGCGCGCCTGTCGCGTTGCTGGGCCTGCTGTTCGACCGCTCTCTTCTGGGCCTCGGCCAGCCGATCCATCACACTACGCCTGCGAGGTCTCGCCATTTTACCCCCCCCTCCGGGCAACACCTCCTCTGATGCTCCGCCTGTTGCCGAGGGCTTCGCAAGCACGCCCGACCGAAAGACGGCTTCTTGGATCCCGATGCGGCACAAGCTGGAGACAATGAAATAGACGTTCACTCCTGCTGCGATATTTATGTAAATCAGCGCGAACAAAATGGGCATATAGCGCTGCATCATCTGTGCCTGTGGATTGGCTTGTGCCATTTGCGGGTTCCGGCTGTTCAGCTGCCTCATCTGCAAGTACATGAGTGCGATGGCCATCAGGATCAGCAGCGCGTAAGGCAGGGCCTGGGTGATGGAATGATGTCCCAGCACCTTCGAAGCGAGGTCGATCCCGAACGCGGGCATCTTCCCGTGGTGGTTCAGCAGGCTCGCATACAGCTTCGTGCTGTGACCGATGTACCTAGGAGAAGCACACGGTCCGTGCTGACATAGAACCGCCTTTCCCGCAGATGAACTGAAATAGTGCCCGTTCTTGACCGTATTGGTGAGGCCGCGGATCACGTCATACAGGATGATGAAGATCGGGAATTGGATCACCATCGGCAGACATCCACCGACCGGGTTGACCCCATGTTCCCGGTAGAGCTTCATCATTTCTTCGTTAAGGGTCTGCTTGTCACCCTTGTACTTCTGCTGCAACTTCTTCATCTCGGGGGCGAGCCTCTGCATCGCCACCATCGAGCGTGTGCTCTTCACCGTGAGCGGCGCCGTGATGATCATCACCACGACCGTCAGCAGGGCGATCGCGATCGCGTAATTGGGGACGAGCGCGTAGAAGAACGCGATCAGCCAGGCCATCGCCTGGAACAACGGTTGGAACAGCTGGCCGAGCGTGCTGGCCAGCATCGTGACAGTCATCGCAGGCCGCCCTTCTGCGGTACCGGGTCCACCCCGTGCCCTCCCCACGGGTGACAACGACCGATCCGCCTCAGAGCCAGCACCCCGCCGGGCACGACGCCATGGCGTTCTATCGCCTCCAAGGCATACTCCGAGCAGCTAGGCAGGAAGCGGCACGGCGAGGGTCTCCCCGCTCGCGCCAGCTGGTAGAGCCGGATCATCGAGAGGGCCGCCCTACGCCCGAGCTCACTTCGCTCTTCCATGCTTGCTGTGACGTCTGAATGCCACTTTCCAGGGCCATATGCGTTTTCGGTGCGCGTCGCGTCACTCTGCGTGTTCATCGGTGATCTTTCCGGCTCGCCGATGTCATCGCTAGTGCCACTTTCGTTTTGAGCTCCTCGTAGCTGAGCCCGCAGGCTTCACGATCCACCAATACCAGGTAGGTGCCCGGTCTGAGTTCGGCTGCAAACTCGCCCACCGCTGCCCGCAGTCTGCGCCGCAAGCGATTGCGCGTCACGGCATGTCCGACCCGACGTCCCACGGCATACCCGACACGCGGGACCGGTGGGGCATCAACGGTTGTGAACCTGACGCTCACAGGACCGCTGCGCGTCCCACGCGCCGCTTGGCGCAGCACCTGGAACGTGGAACGGCCCGAAACACGCCAGACCACGGCATCTCCCGCCGCCGCTACGCGGAGAGACGCCGCCGGCCCTTCAGGCGGCGGGCACGGATGACGGCCCGGCCGGCACGTGTGGACATGCGGTGCCGGAAGCCGTGGTTCTTGGCCCGCCTGCGGGCGTGTGGTTGGTAAGTCCGCTTCACTTTCCTCTCGTCCCTGGTTCTGTCGTCGTTCGGTCAATACTGGCGCGAGAAGGCTTGCGGGGAGGCGCCATGTGCCGAGGCTCACCGCGGTACGCGCGGATACAACCTCACATGCTACGCGCCCGGTGACGCCCCTACCAGGTCGCCGGAGACTGCCCCGAGCATCGCTCGTTTCTTTGCGTCGTTGCCGCAACCGGAGACGCTTGGTGCACCTCGCTGATCACCACCTGGGCTCATGCGACCGCTAGCAGCGCCCCCTGGCCCGGTGTACCGTGCGTGTGACCGGCATTACCCCCCTGAAACGGGGTGATTCGGGTTCGGGGGTCCGACTTCCCCGGGGCCACCAGAGATCCCGTCCGAGGAAGGCCGGGACGAACTTTCGAGCAATCCACACCTGTGGATTTGCCTGTGGACATATCTGGCGACCGGAGGACGGAATCCCAGGTGAACGAAACCGACATCCTGTGGAAGCGCTGTACGGACGTCCTGCGAGAGCAGGTGTCCGACGCAGCCTGGCGCACGTCGCTCGAGGGGCTCTCGTCTCAAGGTTTCGACGGCGACATGCTTCTTCTCGTAGCGCCCAACACCTGGGTCCGAGATCGGGTGGAAGGACGTTTCCTCGGGCTTATTGCCGCGGTTGCTTCGGATGTCGCGGAGCGTGAGGTGAGGGTCCGCCTCGAAGTCTCTCCCTCGCACCTGGCTTCTCGAGACGCCGGGGACGCTGAGCACTTGGCCGATCCCCCTGTGCCTGAACCGAGCCAGGGGCCACCGACGATTCCCGTCATGAGCGCGACGGTTCCCGCGGCGGACGCGAACCGCCAGAACACGGCGGGATCCTCACAGCGAGAGCGGTCACGGCACAGAACATGGGACGACGAACTCGAAGCCGGCAGGCTGAATCCGCGTTACACGTTCGATACCTTCGTCACCGGGTCCTCTAATCGTTTCGCCCACGCCGCCGCTTTGTCGGTCGCCGAAATGCCTACTCGCTCGTACAACCCGCTTTTCGTTCACGGTGGTGCTGGACTTGGCAAGACGCACCTTCTGCATGCCATTGGTAACTATGTCCGGGAGAATTTTGCTGATCGACATTTGCGTTACGTGTCTACCGAAACGTTCATGAACGAGTTCGTCGACGCGATTCGGAACAACACGATGCCTGCCTTCAAACGTCACTATCGCCAGTGCGACGTTCTGCTTATTGACGATGTGCAGTTCATGGAGGGCAAAGAGTCCCTACAAGAGGAGTTCTTCCACACCTTCAATCACCTGTATGGTGCCTCGAAACAGATCGTTCTCACATCGGATCGTCCTCCGAAGTCGATTGCCACCCTCGAAGATAGGCTCCGCAGTCGTTTCCTCTCCGGTCTCATAACGGACATCCAGCCACCCGAGCTGGAGACTCGGCTTGCCATCCTCCACAAGAAGGCAGAACGAGAACCAACTCCGGTACCCGACGAGGTGCTCGAGTTCATCGCAACGAATGTCAAGGACAACATTCGCGAGCTCGAAGGAGCATTGATCAGGGTAAGCGCCTTCGGTAGTTTGACTCACCAGGCTTTGTCTCGGGACCTCGCCGAGCACGTACTTTCCGATATCGTCTCTGTGGATCAACCACGCCGCATTACTGCACAGGTGATTCTCGACGCGACTGCCTCGGCATTCGGCTTTACGGTTCAGGACTTGTGTAGCGCAAGTCGCCGTCGTCCACTGGTCATCGCGCGACAAATCGGAATGTATCTGTTTCGCGAGCTAACTGATTTTTCGTACCCCGCGATAGCGCGAGAGTTCGGCGGACGCGACCACACCACGGTCATGCACGCCGTCGAAAAGATCTCTTCTCTCATGAAGGAGCGTCGTCACATCTACGACCAAGTGACCGAACTCATCCTCTCCATCAAGAGTGGTGCATAATCCTGTGGAGAACCGTTTTTCGGTTGTGGACCTAACGTCGCACTCGGTGGACACGGACCATCCCATTCCAGTGCAATGCTACCTAAGGTGGATGACCCAAATTGGCCGGTGGACAATGTTTCCGGCCTCTACCTCCATTAACCTCCATCCATCCACAATCCACACCCCCTACTACTACTCCTGTCAGAATTGAAGATATGAAAAGAAAGAAGGACTGGCGTGAAGTTCCGCTGTGAGCGCGACACCCTGGGCGAAGCACTCTCGACAGCCGGGCGGTCGGTAGCCACGCGGGGAGGATCTGGCGCGGGAGCTTTTGGCCTGCGAGTTCAGGTCAGTGCGAACAAATTAATGGTAATAGGGACAGATCTCGATCTCACGATGCGTGTCGAGTTGGAAGTGGTGGGGCTGGATGACGGGGCGTTTGTGGCTCCGGCTCGGCTGATTACTGACATCGTAAGATCACTCGAGCCAGGAGGTGTGACGTTTGGAGGTGGACAGGACGAGGTTGAGATATCCGCGGGACGGTCACGGTTCGTGGTGCGTACCTACTCGTTGGACGATTTTCCAGTACTGGCTAATCCTGGTGTCGAGCAGATTCGCTTGCCTACGACGGTGTTTGTTGAGGCATTGCGCCAAGTGGTGCGCGCGGCCTCCGATGACGATACGCGACCACTTCTCACAGGGGTACTCGTAGCAGCAGAGGGAGACGGGATACGATTGGTGGCGACGGACTCATATCGCCTGGCATTACGAGATATCGCAGGTACAGGTCCGCTGCCTAGCGAAACAGACCAAATTCTTATTCCGGCACGGGCTTTGAGCGAGCTCCAACGTCTACTCACCTCAGTTGGCACAAAAAGTAGTTCCGCGCAAAGCATCGGGTTTTCTATGACTGAGCTGGATGCGACGTTCTCTGTTTCAGGGGTTTTTCTCACCACCCGGCTTCTCGATGGCCATTTCCCCGACTATCGCCAGTTGATCCCACCAAACTACCCAAGCCAATTGCGTGTAGGGAAGGATTCCCTGCTCGATGCGTTACGACGAGTACGTTTACTCGTCCGCGACAACACCACACCTGTACGTCTGTCGCTACGTCCGTCAATTGTGGAATTGAGCGTAGTGTCACAGGAGATCGGTCACGCTAGCGAAGACGTTGACGCCGACTACGAAGGAGAGGAACTGGTGGTCGCTTTCAACCCCAGCTATCTGATCGAGGGTGTTGACGCGGTGGTGGGAGACGAGGTGGTGCTCGAGACCGTCGATGCCACGAAGCCAGCCACAGTACGAGCTCCCGAGCACGACGAATATCGGTACCTGCTAATGCCGGTCCGGGTTTCCTGACTCCCGGAACCGTACTGCCCGCCGGTTCGAAGCCTGTGGCTGTCTCGAGTCTCTGGCTTCGTGACTTTCGCTGTTTCGAGGAATCGCGAGTCGAACTCGAACCGTCCGGGTTTACGGTCCTGCGAGGTTTGAACGGATCGGGAAAAACCTCGGTGTTGGAGGCGATCGGATGGTTGGCCACAGGGCGTTCCATCCGCGGGGCATCCCGAGAGACGCTTGTGAGGCACGGTGCCGATCGCGCCATCTTGCGGGCCGAGACCTCAATCACCGACAAACAAGATCTGATCGAGGCAGAAATCCGGGTAGTGAGAGCGACGCGCACACAACTGAACCGCCGGCCGATCCGCCGTCACGCGGAAATGGTCCCTGCCCTACAGGTCTCGGTGTTCTCACCGGCGGATCGCCGTCTGGTCGAAGGTGGGCCTGCCGAACGCCGAGGCTATCTTGACGAGGTGCTCGTCGAGCGAAGCGCGCGCCTCGAGGCGGTGGTGAACGACGTAGAGCAAGTGCTTCGGCAGCGGGCTGCTCTCTTGCGCCAGAGTGGCGGCAAGCTCGACCCGAGCATTTTTACAACGCTCGATGTATGGGACCAGCGTCTCGCGATGTCGGGGACAGAGTTGGTTGTCGCGCGCGAAACACTTGTTGAGAAGTTGGAGCCGCTGGTCTCGGAGTCCTATACGCACCTAGCAGGGCACTTCGAGCACGTTACTTTGACCTATCGTCGTTCTTGGACAGGCGAATTGGTCGACGCGCTTCGCTCTGCGCGCGAACAAGACGTACGTCGCCAAGTGACGACGGTCGGTCCTCACCGCGATGAGCTCGAGATCGGTCTCGGTTTCACTCCGGCACGCACACATGCCTCGCAGGGTGAACAGCGCTGTATCGCGCTGGCCTTGCGCCTTGCCACCCACGATCTGCGCCTCCAAGACGCACCCGAGCCACCTGTGCTGCTCCTCGACGACGTGTTCTCCGAGCTCGACCCGTACCGCTCGGCAGCCCTCGTCGAGCGGCTTCCCTCGGGACAAGTACTGCTCACAACCGCCGTAGACCCTCCGCCAGCGGTCGGCGCCCACCGGGTAGTGGAGGTTGCCAGAAACAGCCTGCTCGGGAGGTTTTCGGGGCAATGAAGCCGCCGGGCAATTCCAACCATGGACCCGTGAGCCACCGTCGTGGTCGCGCGGGCGACGATCCGGTACCGCTCAGCGAGTCCCTGGCAGCATTGTCAGGGCGTCTAGGAGTCGGAAGTACCCACACCGTGGCCGCGGTGTTCGGACACTGGGAGGCGATAGTGGGTCCGGCGATCGCGTTGCATGTGCACCCGCTGAAGCTCGAGAACGACACCCTTTTCGTCGCTACGGACCATCCCGCGTGGGTCACGCAACTGCACCACTTGGCGCCGCAGATCCTCGAGCGCCTGAGTAAAGCTTGCGCAGAGGGAGAAGCGCCCAAGCGTCTTGAGGTGCGCGTGGTGCGGTAGGTGTTGAACCCCGCCCGGCCCTGCTGAGGAGGTGGTGAAACTGTGTCCACCGACGACCGTGAACACGCCGCAGGGTGCCGAGAGTTACAAGCTCTCCTGGTAGACTTGTGCCATCGGTACCGCACGAGGACGGCCTTCTCCGGGAGCGCCCCGGCGCGGAGTTTGTGAGCAAACGACGGTTGAAGGGGCGCGTGCGTGGCGCTGAACGCTGAGGTCGAGCCCGTCAAGAATTCGCGAGCACACTCCTACGAAGCTACCGACATCGTCGTCCTCGAGGGCCTCGAGCCCGTCCGAGCCCGCCCGGGGATGTACATAGGTTCGACTGGTCCGAGCGGGCTTCACCATCTGGTCTGGGAGGTGGTGGACAACGCCGTTGACGAAGCGATGGCAGGCCGGGCCGATCGGATCGACGTCACACTGCTCGGCGGCGGCGGCTGCCGGGTCGTCGATAACGGCGCCGGGATCCCGGTGGAGCCCCACAAGCAGTATCCGGACGTCTCGTCGGCCGAGCTGGTGCTCACTACCCTGCACGCCGGAGGCAAGTTCGGCGGGGCGAGTTACAAGGTCTCAGGGGGCCTCCACGGGGTGGGTGTCTCGGTGGTCAACGCCTTGTCGAAAAGGCTCATCCTCGAGATAGACCGAGCCGACAAGCACCACGTGGCTGAGTTCGCCAACGGGGGCAACCGCAAGAAGGCGCTCAAGGCCACCGGGCCCGCTCCCCGGGGCAGGACCGGGACCACGGTCACCTTCTGGCCGGATCCCAAGGTGTTCGAAGACATCGAATTCCGAGCGCAGACCGTGATCGAGCGTCTCCAGGTGATGGCATTCCTGAACCGTGGCTTGGAAATTCGCTTCTCTGACGAGCGGCCCGGACGCGAGCAGAAGATGACTTTTCGCTACACCGGCGGGATCGTTGATTACGTGAAGCATCTCAACGCGGCGAAGGAGTCGCTCTTCAAGAAGGTCTGCTCGTTCACCCAATCCGAGGAAGACCAAGAGGTGGAGATAGCCCTCCAGTGGAATACCGGGTTCCACGAGTCGATCCACTCCTTCGCGAACGGCATCTCCACCATGGAGGGCGGTATGCACGAGGAGGGCTTCAGGAAGGCCCTGACGAACGCCGTGAACCGCTATGCGCGAGCCAAGGGCCAGCTGAAGGAAAAGGATGACAACTTCCTTGGTGAGGACATCCGCGAAGGACTCACCGGCATCATCTCGGTTCGTCTTCGCGACCCGCAATTCGAAGGCCAGACGAAGGCCAAGCTCGGTAACGTGTCGATCCGGTCGCTGGTCGAGAGGGCTACGAACGAGAAGCTGGGGGACTGGCTCGAGGAGAACCCCCGTGAGGCGAACCAGATCGTGCAGAAGTCACTGGTGGCGTCGCGCGCACGGGTAGCGGCTCGTACTGCACGCGACCTCACTCGCCGTAAGTCAGCTCTTGACGGTGCTGGCTTGCCGGGGAAGCTGGTTGACTGCTCCTCTCGGGATCCGCGTGAGAGCGAGCTGTTCATCGTGGAAGGCAACTCTGCGGGTGGGTCGGCCAAAGACGCCCGTGACCCGCGCACCCAGGCGATCTTGCCCATCCGGGGAAAGATCCTGAATGTCGAGCGAGCGCGTATCGACAAGATGCTGAAGAATGTCGAGATCCAGGCTCTCATCTCCGCGATCGGCGGTGGTGTGGCGGAAGACTTCGACTTGAACAAGGTCCGCTATCACAAGGTGATCGTGCTTGCCGACGCCGATGTCGACGGCTCGCACATACGGACCCTGCTGCTCACCCTCTTCTTCCGCCAGATGAAACTGTTGGTCGAGGGTGGGTACGTGTACGTGGCCCAGCCCCCGCTGTATTCGACCCTTGTGGGGAAGGAGAAGGTATACCTGAAGGACGACCTGGCAAAAGCCCGGTTCACCGAGGACCACCCTACGCACAAGGCCGAGTTCCAGCGCCTGAAGGGGCTCGGGGAAATGGATTTCAACGAGTTGCGTGAGACCACGATCGACCCCGCGCGTCGCTCACTGCTGCAGGTGACCGTGGAGCAGGCGGCCGTGGCCGACGAGGTCTGCTCGGTGCTCATGGGCGACGATGTCGAGCTACGCCGCACGTTCATTCAGCAGAACGCAAAGGATGTGCGGTTCCTCGACATCTGAGAACCACAAGCACCCCGACGCGTTGACGCGCGTGGATCGGAGGGACTGAAGGGACATGGCGAGACGGAACGCTTCGGGCTCAGGTGGCTCACGAGGCGGGGATGGCGTCGGCACACGCACACGGGCCGAGCCACCGTCGGGGTCTATCGAACCCATCGAGATTCAGGAGGAGATGGAGCGCTCGTTTCTCGAGTACTCCATGTCCGTCATCATGCAGCGTGCCCTACCCGACGTGCGCGACGGGCTCAAGCCGGTTCACCGCCGGATCCTTTACTCGATGGACAACCAGAACCTCCGTCCCGATCGCCCGCACACGAAGTGCGCCAAGGTGGTCGGGGAGGTCATGGGCTCTTATCACCCTCACGGCGACATGGCGATCTACGACGCCCTGGTACGGATGGTCCAGGACTTCAGCCTCCGTCACCCGTTGATCGACGGTCACGGGAACTTTGGAGGCACGGGCCCCGACGAGGGACCCGCGGCGATGCGATACACCGAGTGCCGCCTCGCGCCACTGGCTCTCGAGCTACTAGCCGGGATAGACGAGGAAACCGTGGACCTGGTGTCCAACTACGACGGCACCACCGACGAACCCGTTGTGCTGCCTGCCAGGTTTCCGAACTTGCTCGTAAACGGCTGTCAAGGGATCGCGGTCGGAATGGCGACGAACATCCCGCCTCACAACCTGGGTGAGGTCATCGACGCCACCCTGCATCTGCTCGATCATCCGGAGGCCGGGCTCGACGAGCTCATGCGGTTGGTCAAGGGGCCCGACTTTCCCACCGGCGCGACGGTTCTTGGGCGCCAAGGCATCCTCGACGCCTACCGGACAGGGAAGGGCTCGATCAAACTGCGCGCGGTCGCCGAGATTGAAGAGTCCAAAGGGGCCACCCGAATCGTTGTGACCGAATTCCCGTACCAGACCTCGGTCGAGGTGATCGAGAAGAAGATCGCCGACCTCGTCCACGGTCGTGAGCTCGAAGGCATCAGCCGGACACAGAACGACTCTGCCGGGCGCAAGGCGCGGCTGGTGATTGAGCTCAAGCGCGATGCCAACCCCAACGTCGTGCTGAACAACCTCTACAAGCACACTCCGATGCAGACGAGCTTCGGGATGAACGTCGTCGCCCTTGTGGACGGCGTGCCGCGTACGCTGAACCTGGCTCAAGCCATCGGGCACTATGTAGATCACCAAGTCGAGGTCGTGCGCCGGCGCTCGGAGTATCGTCTCGGAAGGGCATGGGATCGCGCGCACATCGTCGAGGGGCTGCTCAAGGCCATCGACATGCTAGACGCCGTCATCGCGACTATTCGTGGCTCCGACGACCGGCCCGCTGCGCGTGAAGCGCTCATGGTCGAGCCGTTCTCTTTCTCAGATGTTCAGGCAGCCCACATTCTCGATATGACGCTCGGCCGGCTGACCCGCCTCGGACGCTCGGAGCTAGAGGAGGAGATGGTCAAGCTGCGCGAAACGATTGCGGAGCTGAAAGCAGTCCTGGCCGATCCTGCGAAGTTGCGCGGCGTGATTGCCACCGAGATGGGCGAGATCAGGCAGCGCTTCGCCGACGAGCGCCGCACAAGCGTCGTCAATGACCCGGGTGAGCTGGCCGTGGAGGACCTGATCGAGGACGAAGAGCTCGTCGTCACCATGACTCGGGCCGGGTACATAAAGGCAGTCCCGACGGCTTCCTTTCGCACCCAGGGTCGCGGAGGACGTGGCGTCCAGGGCGCACGCCTCAAGGAGGAGGATCTGGTCGCTGACCTCGTTCACACCACTGCCCACGCGTATCTACTTCTGTTCTCCAACCGAGGTCGCGTCTACAGGTTGCGAGCCAACGAGGTCCCGATGAAGGAACGCACGGCGCGTGGCACTGCGGTGGTGAATCTCCTGCCGCTAGCCCCCGCCGAGCGGATCCAAGCAATCGTGCCCACACGGGACTTCGACTCCGGTGGCTATCTGCTGTTCGCAACGAAGGCCGGCCAGGTGAAGAAGACCGCGTTCAGTGAGTACGACAAGTCCCGACGCGAAGGCTTCATCGCCATCGCTCTGCGTGACGGTGATGAGCTCGTGCGTGTCATCCCCACCTCGGGTAATGACGACGCATTGCTCGTCAGTCGGAACGGCAGCGGCATCCGTTTCTGCGAAGGCGACGTGCGGTCGATGGGTCGTGATGCAGCAGGGGTGCGCGGGATGCGCTTACGCCCGGGAGACGAGGTCGTGTCGTGCGACGTGGTGCGGCCAGACGCCGACATCCTCATCGTGACCGACGCGGGGTACGGGAAACGCACGAAGGTCGACCACTTCAGTAGCCAGGGTCGCGGGGGTCAGGGGGTGAGAGCGATCAAGCTGACCGCTGTACGTGGCCGCGTCGTGGCCGCTTTCATGGCCGGATTGGACGACGAGCTCTTGCTCGTCTCTACCGGTGGCGTTGTGATCCGCACCGCTGTGCGAGAGATCAACGCCCAGGGTCGCGATGCTACGGGCGTCCGGCTGATGAGCCTGGACGAAGGGCACGCGGTGGCAGCGGTGGCAGCGGTGGCAAGCGGGGAAGAGGCCACCGGATAGCGCGTCGATGAAGTGCGAGACCGGGCAGGGGCGGTGTTAGCCTCGTGAGTCCGCCGGGGCTATAGCTCAGCCGGTTAGAGCGCAGCACTGATAATGAGATCAAGCCCGTCTGGTGGGACGGCGGCAGACGATGGCATATGGCTTGAGCAGCAACGATGCCGATGGGGGACGGCGGCAGACGGCTCAAGAGGACAAGAGTTGTAGTCCAAAATGTAGTCCAAGTCCCTGCGAGCTAACGCCCTAGGTCCCTTTGCGCAGTAGTTCGAAAACAGACCGATCGGCGATTGCTTCCATCGGTTGTCAAGACCCGTTTCAACGAGGTAGGGGTAGAGCTTGTGGGCCACGTATCGCTTGAGACACCGGATGATCGCTCGCGACTGGACCTGCGCGCTATTGCTCAGCCGGGTCGATCTCGGGCGGTCGTTGTCCGAAAGCACCTCGGCCGTGGGGTGATGTAACGGCACATCCAGCGCGCGACACGTGAATACACGTTGCGACCGCAAATTGCTGTTATGGCGTGGGTTCGCCTCGTCTGGCTGGTACACCTACCTGATGTCGCTCTGCAGCGGTTGCTCCGTCAGGAGGGAGCGTCTGAGCACGCTCAGATCGGATCCTTCTGCGCATCCACTAGTCGACGCTTTCCGCCAACTTCGTCTCGCACGGGACACTCGAAGGATTGCTGAAGATCAGCAGGTCACATGGAGGACAGCATTGGTGCCTTCCGAGTCCTTCTCCAGTAGCGCGATGGCATCGGCGGTTGGCAAGGACACGAGTTCCACGCCGCGCCTCTCGGCTTCTCGCGTCAGCTCCGGGACAAGCGGGAGGGCGCCTTGTGCTCCGGTCCCGACCACGAGACGACGGCAGTCCCACGGGATCTTCTCAGAGAGCGACAGCGGCGTGTGACCATACGCGGAACGGAGCTGTCGGGACGCCTTCTTGTCGCGCTTTCGGATAACGCCCCTGTCGAGCACCACGTCGTGGTCGTAGGTCTTGCCGTCGATTTGGATCGAGCCGAACGCGAAACTCTCGAAGCGCACCGCCTCTGAGTTTGCTCCTAGCCGTGCTCGATGTCCACCCGTCAGGGGGCATCGGTGAAGGACCACGAGCCGATCGACTCCTCGCGGCGCGAACAGCAGGGACGCTCCATAACGACGCCAGACTCGTCCATCAGGGCGTCGCCGGACAAGCAAATATTCGTTCGGAGCGTCGTCAACTCCATTGGCACCGACCGCTCCATAATTCAGTGCAACAGCGCACCCGTGGATCTCGCTGGACCGATCGGCATTGCCGGGTTGCGCGACTCCATGCCGAACCTGACCGGACCCGGACCTGAGCGATATCACGCCAAGCCGCGGATAGCGCGCCGTCGCCTCTCAGAGCCGGGTTACCGGCATCGGCATCACTTCTAGCCCGCGATATCTTGTTACAGGTTTCGCCCGGGAATTGCAGTTCCGGCGCGGACTCCCGCGACTCAAGTACGGCGTCGTGCCAGCAAGTACGCGCGACGCGTCTCGACCTCTTCTGGATAGTTTGTCCGCTCCAGCCTTGCCTCTACAACAAAACCCGCGCCCTCCAAGGGCCCGATGACGCTCTCCGGTTCGAAGAAGCGGAAATCGACATCTACCTCATGCCCCCACCAGTCGGCAAGGTGTCTCACCTCAGATCCGATATGGAACGCGACCAGGAAGAGACCAGAGGGTCGTAACGTCCTGTGGACCTCGTTGAAGGCGGAGGGCAGCTCGGAAGGCTCTAGATGGATGATTGAGTAGAGCGCAACGACCGAACTGAACTCAGCGTCCGATGCCGGGAGGGAGATGAAGTCGCCTTCACGGAACTCAACTTGAGGGTGTTCCCGGCGGCCGATCATGATCATCCCGGGGGAGAGGTCGATCCCGATGACCGGGACATCATGGTCTGCGAGCCAGGCCGCGACATGCCCGGGGCCGCAGCCCAGGTCCGCAATGGGCGCGTTCCCATCCGTCTGTTCGATGAGTGCCTCAAGTAACGCCCGATCTAGTGGCTTGTAGGAGAGTTCGTCGCCGAGGCGCACCGCATATTCTTGGGCGACTGCGTCATAGCTCTGGCGGACACGGTCGTGATCCGGTGCGTTTGCCATGGTCTTTAGCATCGCATGCGGTCGTGACGGCGGCTTCCCCGAAGCGGACGCCCACGCCCAGGGCGTCGGCGGCCCGGCTGCACGCGACCGGTATCAGCTCGCTCCCGAGCCCTGGCCGTGGCGAACAGAGCGCTCGAACATGCCGGATTGCGCGACTCCAGATTGAGGCCCGTCGGAACGGCTTATGAGCGGTATCACACGGGAGGTTTCCTTACCGGACGGTGTGCTCCGCGCCACCTGACGAGGTGACGGCTCTCACCCGGCATATCTACACGTACCGGATGGTCTGCTGACACTTCAGTGTGACCCGTTGAGGGCGAGCATGCCCAGGGCGGCAGCCATGGACAGGGGCACCGCCACGACGCCGAGAAGGCTCGCTTTGGCGACAGATGGTCGAGCACCGGCGGACTTCGCCGCCCGGAGCCACAACAGCCAGGCGAGCGAACCGGTGACGAACAGGTTCGGGCCGATGTTCAACCCCACCAGGAGGGCGAACAGTCGAGGCGGCACCCGGGCCGCCAACAGCGACGCGGCGGGGAGGTTGTTCACGACCACGCTGGCGAGGGCCCCGACGGCCGCGGTTCCCCAGGCGTCGAGGTGCGACAGCAGATTCGCCGGTCCCGACCATGCCCGTCCCAAGGCCCCGAGGGCGACGGCGACTCCGAACAGGCCAACGAGCACGGGGAGTCCGAGTACCCCCAACGCCCGCCTGGGCGACACGTCCGGGGAGAACGAGCGGACGCCGACCGCCACCACACCGACCACCGCCACCGGAGCAGCGGGCGACCGAAGGACGAGCACCAGCACGGTGACCGCCACCACGGCGATCATTCCGACGCCCAGCACCGGTCGCTCGAGTTCCGATACCGGGGCGATCGTCGTGCGCAGCGAACGATGTTCGGCGCCGCCGACCACCACCGCGGTCACCAGTGCCGCGGCGATCGCCGCCGGGGCCATGTGCCCGAGGAACTGTCTGCCCGAAAGGTGGAGGTGGCCGAGGACGATCAGGTTGGTGAGGTTGGAGCCGGGGAGCAGGAGCGATCCGGCATTGGACAGGAGCAGGCATCCGTAAAGGAGTGGCGCCTCGCCCTCGCCCCGGTTGCGGGCGGTGTAGACGAGGATGGGCGTGAGGAACGCCACCGAGGTGTCGAGATTCAACACCGTCGTCACCGCCACGATCAGCACGACGGCACCGACGTAGAGGACCAACCCGTTCGGTGCCAGGCGAGCGAGCCCCTGTCCGGCGGTGGAGAACAACCCGTCCGCGTTGGCGACGAGGCCCACCAGGAGCAGGCCCGCCACGAGGACGAACGGGGACCAGTCCTGTGCTGCCGCGGACCGGGCATGAACGGGGCTCAGCAGGGCGGCGGCCAGTGCTCCTGAGCATCCAACGGTCGCCAGCACCCACCCGAGCCGACCAGTGGTATCGGGAGGCTGCTTCGGGTCATGGCGGTCGCTCACCGTGTGCAAGCATGCCCGGATTCGGCCTCATGTCCGACCGTCCGCAACTGCCGGGTTGCGCGACCCCATGCCGAACCTGACCGGACCCGGACCTGAGCGATATCACGCCAAGCCGCGGATAGCGCGCGGTCGCCTCTCAGAGCCCGGTTACCGGCATCGGCACTTTCAGCGCGGGTCACGTGGATACACAATGCAACCGGGATGAACAGTTATGGGCGCCTTCGGTTGCAGGTGCCGTGGCGAGATTTTGGCGCGGCATTCTGTTCACAGACTGCCTCGACCGGCACCTCGGAGATACGCGAACAAGGTGGGCAGCAGAGGGATTATGGGGAGTCGCTGACACGCGGTATTTCGTTCATTTCCGTTTCGCCTCCAAATCATCGAGCATGCACGCTGCTTCAAGCCCGAGCCATGTGTCTCGCAAGCGCGTGATGGCGCGGTGTTTGGTGCCGAGGCCGCCGTCAGGACGCTGGAGCAGCATCAGGCTCGTACGGATTTCCCCGGGGTAGCTCAAGTCGAGCCCGAGCACATGCGCGATGTAAAGCCCACCCCAAAGGGCATCGACTGAGGTGGAAACGGTGTTCGGGGTCAGTCGCAGGCCGAGGACTCCGTCCTCGCAGCGGTCCAGGTACTCCGCGACATCCGGCTCCACGCGGCGAGAGAGTCTGGCGAACCTCACAAGACGCAGTGCCATCGCCGTCGCCTCCAAGTCCGCCCCTGGGCGTGTCCATCCGCCGTTCGGGTCCGACGACCTGTCAAGAAGCCTGGTGAGCGCACAGCGCTCCTCGGCGTCGGGATTCGAACTCGTTAGGCTCAGCAGTTCCACGAGGTGCAGGGCGTTTCGCAGTGTGCCGCGCCAGTCACGGGGCCCGTTTCCTCGAAAAAGAAGCTTCGTCTGGTTCGCTACCCAATTCGCTGGCGGATGTGCCGGCTGCATCCCGAGGAGAGCGATCGCTCGCAGTGCTGCCCATCCGATGCCGAAACTCGGATACCCACCGTCTTCGTCCTGCAAGGTTTGTAGCCAGCGGCCGGTCGCCTCCGGCTCTGGCGGCGTGACGCCAAGGATCCGTAGGGCCTCGAGAGCAGCCAGAGTGTCGGAAGCGTTCGGCTCCTCCACGCCCCACTCCGGCGTCCTGTAGAAGCAGTAGCCCCCCTCGGGGGTGCGCCGGCCGAGCACGTAGTGTCCTGCGGCTTTACGGTCAATCCAACCAGGTGGCTGCTTGGTTGAACGAGAAGGCTCAACGCCTGCCATTTTCCAAGGATGTACCCGCCGGCTGGCCTTTGCCAGCGCACCAAGTCATGTCGCCGCACTCCGGTAATCTTGAGATGCGGGTGAGATCCCGCCTGGTGATGGAACCCACCGGGGCCAATGACGATTGGCCGAAACGCCCACCAGTGGGCTGATGGCTCCTCCAACCGGAGCAGAGCCGTGAACGGTGCGTTTGAGTCCATGAGAGAGGCCGCTGAGAGGCTGGCGGACCTCGGCGGAGAACGAGCAACTCTGGCGGTACGCGCCAGACGCCTGGCCGAACGGCTGGGCGCAAGAGCCTTCCATCTCGCGGTGCTCGGCGAGTTCAAACGCGGAAAGTCCACCCTCACGAACGCCCTTGTCGAACGGGTTCTCCTTCCCAGCGGCGTTATACCTCTTACTGCGGTTGCCACAGAGGTTCACTACGGCTCTCCCGGTGCCGTCGTCGTGCACTTTGACGGGCATGGCGAAACGGTACCGATCGATGGCATCGCCGATTTCGTAACCGAGCCAAAGAACCCGGGCAATTATTTGGAGGTCTCCCGAGTGGAAGTCTCGATCGACGCGGCGCTGCTCCAACCTGGAGTGGTCCTCGTGGACACTCCAGGCACCGCTTCGGTGCACGAGCACAACACCGAAGCTGCGCTCGAAGCACTGAAAGACGCCGACGGGGCGATCGTTGTGCTCTCGGTCGATAGCCCCGTCTCAGAGGATGAGAAGGAGTTGTTGGGCCTCCTCGAAGAACGCGGGACTCGGAGCTTCATTGTCGTGAACAAAGTCGACCACCTATCGAGGTCGGAGACCGTCGAGGTGCGGCATTTCATGGAAACGCAGGTAAGAGACGTACTCGGGCCGCACACTGAGATGTTCTTCCTTTCTGCCAGGCGAGCCCTGGATGCGATCCTCGAAGGCAAGGCTCCAGGAGCTGATGCTTGCGAGTTCGCGGCGTTCCGCGCTGCACTGGAGCGCTTCGTCCGAGCGGAGCTAGTCGGGGCCCGTATCGACGCGGCACGCAGAGAACTCACACGGCTCGGCAACGAGCTGTACGACTCGGTCATGCTCGAAGCGGCCGCCTCGGAGCTCGGGCTGGAGACGCTTCGCGAACGTGTCGAGCAATTCCGCTCAGCGGCCGACCACGAGCGTCGGGCACAAGCAGAGGACCAGGTACTGCTCGAGCACGCGGTAAGCGCGCTCAGAGAGCGTGTGGCCGAGCAGCTCGCCGCCCACGCCGAGACGGCCCCGGCACGCTTCACGCCCCAACTCCAGGCCAAAGCCGCATCTGCGGCTAAGCGACAACTCGAGGACGCGCTGCACGAGGAGATCGAGCGCTGTGTGCGCGAAGGCTTCGAGGAGTTGCGCCAAGCCGAGGCGGAACGAGCAGATAGCGCGTGGCAGGAGCTCGCTACGGATTTCAGGTCGCGGACTCAGATACGTGTCGATTCGGTGCGCCAAGCCGCCGCAGACCTCTTCGAAGTTCACCTGCCCGAGGTGATGGTGCCCGCCGTCGCCGAGGAGCGCGAAAGGTTCTTCTACATCTTCGTGCACGTCGAAGGGCTCGGTACCGGGCTCACCCGTTTCCTACGCCTGCTCCTGCCGCGACCTCTGTACCAGCGCCGCGCGCTCGGGCGCGCCCGTCACCAGCTCGCCGAGGAGTTCGATAAGCACGCCGGACGTGCCCGCTGGGACCTGACTCAGCGTCTTGACCAGGTCCGGCTCCGCTTCGAGACAGCGATGCGGGCCGAGGTCGAGCAGGCTGAAGAAACGATCCTCTCCGCTGCTACGAGCGCAGAAGCGCTCCTTAGCTCGAGTATGGCGGAGCAGGAGAGCCACCGGTCCCAGCGCGAGGCTCTCGCCCAGTTGGCGCGTGATGTCACATCGACGCTGGAGGAGCCTTGATCCAGAAGACCGGCTAGAGGGCGCGCCAGAATGTTGCCGACTCGGCAGGACGGCACGCGATTCGGCGTTTGGGGAGCTGCTCGATAACACCGCCGACCTGTGCGTGCTGGTTCCCGGCTTCACCGCTCGAACATGATGCTCCTATCGGTTGTCAAGACCTCGTTTCGACGAGGTAGGGGTAGAGCTCGCGAGCCACGTAGCGCTTGAGACACCGGATGATCTCTCGCTTGCTCTTTCCTTCCTTG